>ERZ825159.820-NODE-820-length-35582-cov-3.892758_pt1 | contig 35582 bp, 28 predicted proteins | sample MGYA00519932_ERZ825159 | MGnify/ENA primary metagenome ERZ825159 (study PRJEB31778, sample SAMEA3449191) | human gut metagenome | biome: human gut; feature: human-associated habitat; material: faeces | place: United Kingdom | collected 2010/2012 ... | reverse complement strand
TCGTATCGGTGTATATGATATATCCGTCAATCGCCATTTTCCGCAAATACGCCCCGATTTGATTTGTCGGCACAAGCGACATTTTATGTTCAATCAGCTTTCGTTCCTCTGCCGTTACCCATATTTTCAGTTGTATATTTCTTTTCCTGTTTGGCATTAAAATTCCTCCGCTTTCATAGTAAGGGTTTGGGAATATCCCAAAAATATTTTTACGGCCATTTTGCAAAAATGACCGCCGTAAAAATCGTGAGTGGGTACTCACTCGCTTTGCTTGCTATTCTCTTAAAACGCAAGTTTTTCCCTCTATATAGGTAGTGCGGAAAATATGATTTTGGCAACTCTTTGGAGAAATTTTATAGTCAATGCGCCGATTTTAGGACAAAGGCATTTACTAATTAACAAGAATATGGTATAATTACAATGCTTGTAAGCAGAATTGTCATTAAGGAGAGGCAGCAATGAGAGATAATTTGAAGTTTTATATATGTGATGACAATAGCGATTTTGCGGATAGAATAAAAAAGGAAATCGACTTATATATGAATGACAGACGAAACTATGAAACTGTTGTTTTTAATAGTGGTGTTGCGTTGTTAAAACAGTTTGACAAACAGGTTGCAGATGTTGTATTACTTGATATTGATATGCCGGAAATGAACGGCTTTGAAGTTGCATCTTTACTGCAAAAACGGAAAGAAGATATTTTAATTCTTTTTGTAACAAGCCACGAGGATAAGGTGTATCAATCCTATGATTATCACCCGTTTTGGTTTATACGAAAGAGTCATATGCACGACTTGCAAGTTGTTATTCCCAAACTTTTGAGGAAGATTGATATTGAAGAAGAACGAAAACGACTGACATTTAATCTAAAAGCGGAAAATTGTGTAGTGGAAATCGACATCAACACAGTAATATACATAGAATCATACAAAAATGATATTATTATACGAGATAGGGTTTCGGGTGAAAAACAAGTCAGATGTAAAATAACGGATGCCGAAAAACAACTATATCAGTTAAATATTATTCGTATTCAAAATGGTATATTGGTTAATTGCCGTTATATTTCAAAAATAACAAGCAGAGAGGTTATTTTGACAGACGGAACGCATTTTGGTCTTAGCCGTTCAAAAATAGATTTCGTCAGAGGAGAATATCAAAACTTTATCAGGAGGACTCTGGCATGATAGAATTTATTTTTGAAACAGGGATAAATCTCATAGAAACGTTTATTTCAGTTGATTTTATTACAAGATATTTAGGTGCTAAATATAACGGAAAACAAAAGAATATATTTTTTTGCATAGCTTGGCTAATTATGTTTCTTGAGCTAACGATAATAAACCATATTACAAAATTTGAAACTGTAGGCTCATACATACCAATGATTATCTTAATGATATACTCATTTCTTTGTTTGAATGGAAGTGCCTCATTAAAGCTATGGATTTCAATACTAACCCACTTAATAGTCATTTTTACATCTATACTGACTAATATACTTTTGTGTAATATTATCGGGTATGACCCATACAAAATGATTACGGTTTTTAATATCACAAGAGTTATGGGAGTAATAATGGCAAAAATAATGCAGTTTTATATAACGAGATTGATATTAAGAAATAAATATAAAAATCCCATAAGTAATTATCGATGGGTAGCAATTATTGCAATACCCGTTATATCCGTAATTTCAATATGCTCTTTGATGAAGGCAGCTCTTATCAATAACGATACTTCACCATATATTTTGACGGGTATGATATGTATAATACTTGCAAATGTTATGACATATTATTTCTTTGTTGTTATGAATAAGGAATATGAGAACACTATCAAATCTAAACTGCTTGAACAGCAGAACGAAACATTAAAACGCAACATAAGCGATAAAGAAGCTTTTGTAAATGAAATGAAAACAGTCAGACACGATATAAAAAATCAGCTTTTGACAATTATGAAATATGCTGACGAGGGTAAAAACGAAGATATAAAGGAGTATGTGAGTGTGCTGACGAATAATTATTTGCCAAACATTTTGAATTATATCAATACAAATAATGCGGCTTTTGATGCCGTTATAAATTCAAAGATTGCTGTTTGCAATCAAAAAAATATTTTTATGGAAGTGAATATAAAACAAGACACAAACATAAGTATTCCCCCTGTTGAAATAGCTGTGCTTTTCGGTAATTTGCTGGATAATGCGATAGATGCCGCCAAATATACAGATGAAAAACGAATATCATTGGATATACAGAAAAACGCAAGCTATTTGATTATATTGGTAAGTAACAGTATAAAGTCATCGGTATTAAAGGATAATAAAAACCTTGAAACATCAAAGCCGGATAAGGAGCTGCACGGTATAGGAATTAAATCAATAAAAAACATTGTCGAAAAACATAACGGAATGATACAGTTTTATGAGGAAGAAAATGAATTTTGCTGCCATATAATGATTGACACGACAGAAGAATAATATTTGAGAAGCCATCGGTATTTTACAGTGCCGGAACGGCTTCTTTTTTTGTTGCCATTTAAGGTTGTCAACAGATATTTTTCGGCAAATTGCGTCAACTGTCACGCTATTTGCGTCAGCCGTCACATACGGGTTGAAAAGTTTTACATTCGTGTTATAATCAAACCAACAAAGGGGAGATAAAAATGGATAGGTTGGCAAACACCATTACAGATTACTATATAAGGAAAAAGATAATCGCAGAAGAAAAACGAGAAATATATTCCTATGGATTTAAGCTGATAATTGCCGATGTGATAAATTATGTAATAATTATTTCACTTGGGATTGTATTTAACAGACTTATTGAAAGTACTTCATTTCTGATTACATTGTGTGGGTTAAGGCAATTCAGCGGCGGATTTCACGCAAAAACTTTTTGGCTGTGCAGATTATCAATGATAATAACATATATTTGTGTTATGCTTTTGACAGATATAGTCACATATACAAAGTATGAAACAATTATTGTAATATCGGTTAATGTCATAAGTACTGTGATTATTGCAATAACCGCGCCGATAGTACACCTTAATAAACCTCTATCGGATAAGCAAAAGTACAACAACAAAATTAAATCGGTAATAACATCGATATTTATGTCGATAGTTTCAATTATAATCATTGTTGCTACGGATATGAAATTCGGTGTTACTATATCAATAACATTGCTCGCGGTAGTCGTTTTAATGATTATCGGTATGGCAGTTCGGAAAGGGGGAAAAGAAAATGTTTAATTGGATTAGCAGTCTTTTTGCAGGATTTGCATTTGACGCAGCCATATATTCGGCCGGTTTGGCTTCAAGCAACGGCATGCACCAAATGAAAGAACCGGAAGGCTTGCAGAAGTTGGCAGAGGAAAGCAAAAAATCAAAAAATGTGATGAGATAAAGTTCATTCAGCTATAGCTGAATGAAGAATACACAGTATTCTTCATTAAAACATCACTAACAATGATTTGTTTGGGTTATGCGAAAGTTGCTGATTTACATACTTTAACTTTTGCTGATTATAGTTAGGAGGAGGTTCCGATGTTCAGTTAATAAGCAGACGGCAGAATTTATGTCGGTTCTGCTAAAACAATGATGCCGTTGCAAATTATAATGATTTGGCTGAAAATATGGTTATAGCACAAAACTTCACAGGGTTACTGTATAAATGACAAAAGGTATTTTTTGTAGTTTATAATCGTTGACAGCTTATCATATAAGAATGTGGCAAAGGCAGTAAAACAGCATTTATAAAAAGAGTCCTATTAAAACACATAAAGCAACGCTAATTACTAAAAAGGTTTTAACAAGAACTCTCATACAATGATATTACACTATTTATTATTGTATGTCAAGAATTTTGAAAAATAAATGCCGAAAAACAACAAATTTCAAAAATGAAAGGACGATTATTATGAAAAAGTTTAAGAAGATTATAGCTATGGGTTGTGCAGCAACAATGTTATTGTCGATGATGAGTTTAGGTGTTTCAGCAGCTCAAACTGGTGATGGAATATTACCTACGGCTACTGTTGGCACAACAAACGAGGTCGTAGATTGGACTCCTGTTCCTGATGATTATATTGCTCCAAGAGTAAGCTATCAAAGACCTACCAATGCATATCCGGGTTCATTAGCTACACCTTTTGTGGATACCTTTTGGAATGTAAATGCTGATGTAAACACAGGTAAGTCTGATTATTATTTTTCTCCAAGTGGAAGTGGCACTATAAAGATATGGGCAAATGAAACAATTAAGTGCAGTGTTCCAAGTGCTAACATTGTTTGCTATGTAAGAGATTTGGATTCAAATTGGATAGGTGCAACAATAACTTTAAATAAGGATAACTATGGTAATTTTTCTATGAATAAGACAATAAGAAATATACCATCAGGAACAAAAGTATATTATGAGTTTGAAGTATTTAATGGTAGCGGTGCTGTTTTGACAGGCTCTTACACAACTTCTTGGTAATTCGGATAGTTTTGTGATTATTGTGATTTTGCCAGAAAAAATTCTGGCACAATCCAATCCTATTTTATGGAACGAGGTGTCTTTATGAAAAAGTTATTTGTTATATCTTTGGCTATTATGATGTTAGCTTTAAATAGTATGGTGTATGCAGAACAGAATATTGAATGGAATTTAACTCCGTCAGATTGGGCTACCGAAGATGTTCGTAGAGCCGATGAATTAGGTATACTTCCTGATAAAATAAGTGGATATGTAAATGCGATGCCAAGAGAAAATTTTTGTGATATTCTTTACGGATTACTGTGCAAAATCACCACTGGTGAAATTGAAAAAATTGATGCTCCTAATGTGTTTATGGATATTGATAAAATTAGTGTTAATTACCTGGCAGCTATTGATGTTGTTAATGGTGTTGAAAAAAATGTATTTGCTCCTGATAAATTATTGACAAGGGAACAAGCAGCTACGATTTTGGATAGAACAATTAAGCATTTGAATATTGAAAAAGATTTTAATGAAAAATCAAAATTTATAGATGATGACAACATTTCTGAATGGGCAAAGGAAAGTGTATATCGTATGTTGAATATGAATATTATGATTGGTGATGATAAGGGTTGCTTTAATCCACAGAAATATTGTACCACAGAGGAAATGATAGTTGCAATTATGCGGGTTTATGAAATGTTATAAAGGATAGATATTGTGAAAAAGAAATTGAGTTTAATTTTAGCAATATGTACTATGTTTAGTATGTCAACAGTTGCATTGGCTGCCGAGCCTGAATATAAAAGTATGATGGACGATGCAGAAACAAGACAGAAAATTCTTGCTTCTGCGTATGCGGATAATGTTGCACCAAATTACATAAGTGTTGATGAGTATTTAACAAAATATGGCACGACAAATGTAATTAAGGGATTTAACAAAGCAGAAATAGACCATAAGGCAAATGTTCTTAAAACAGCTAATGCGGCAGAAAAGGCAAGCTTAAATAAAGATGTAGCTTCATTTAGCAGCGAACCTAATGATTTGTATTTGAGCATAAAAGAGGGCGAATTTTTAGGTATGGAAGTGCAAGGAGTTTCGGATATATCCCCCGATAATCACAACTTCACAATAAAGCTGAAAGATAAGGGATATACGCCTACTGCAAATATTAATGTATTAGGCGAACCGATACCTACAAGCACAAATGCACAAACAATTAAACCGTATACGAATTATAGTGTGTATTATTCCGATAATCAGCCGGGTACGACAGACTTGAATAATGCCTATGAGCCATTGTCAGGATCATATATTTATAAATACTCGTATGCTTTTGAGGGAAATTATTTGTGTTCGACAGATGTAACATTCAATAATACAAAATTGAGATGCGGAACACAAGATAATAATATGTATGTTTATGTGGCGGCAAAGTCAAGTCAGCAGACTCTTGATTTCGGACTTATGGCAAACCCTGCGGCTTCAAACCGAAATCAAGGCTTATATGCTTGCTATAATCCGGGTGACGGTTCGTTCTATGTTGAAGCATATCCAAAAGTAAATGCAACATCATACAGTACATCAAACAAAACAATGACATTGGAAAACAAAACCGTAACGATAAGATTAAGTATTGGAACGGGAACAGCTGAAATGTATATGGAATCGGGCGGAGAGTGTATATTCTATAAAGTTATTGATATGAGTACCTTGATTTCGGGAACATCTGCGGCATTGACTTTTATACAAGCTATGTCTTGTGTGGAAGCGAATAATGCAAATACGAGCCTTACAAGCGGTTCATATTTCAGAAATGTGAAATTCAGCAATAATAAATTATACAGCTATACAAACGGAACAAGAAATTTCCCGACTTTTGGCTCTGCAACATATTATCTGTTCGCTTGTAAACCGTCGGCTATTGATTTCAGCTATGGGACAAACACTGAAACTATATCTATAGAATATAATTAAGAAATAATCTGAGTGCAGGAAACGAGGTGTATTTTTGTGAAAAAACTATTTTCAGCGGTCATTGCATTAACTATGTTAATATCAGCGATGAATGTTAATGTGTTTGCAAGCAATATTGAATTTAGCGACACGGCGGGTCATTGGGCAGAAAATGCAATTAACAAGTGGGCAGATAAGGGAATTATATCAGGTTATCCTGATGAAACATTTAAGCCTGACAATCCCGTTACTCGTGCGGAACTTGCAAAGATTTTAACTCTTGCGTTTGATTTACAACCGAGTGAATTTGTATATACCGAAAAAGATTTGAGCGAAAATGATTGGTATTATAATTATTTGCTTTGTGCCGGAAAATACATTCCCAACTATGCTTTGCCGGAAATCAACGAGAAAAATCAGCCGTATATTGATAATCGAACAGTTAATGCCTTTTTGCCGCAACAAAATGCAATGCGTATGCATGTTGCGGAAAGTCTGGTTGAAATTATCAAAAATAAAGGGCAATCGATTGTTGATGTGCCTGAAATTAGCGTTGTCAAAGACGAGCTAAATAAAACATTCAAAGACGCAGATTACGAAAATCTCTACGCTAATCACGGCACTATTCCCGAAAATGTCCGCAGAATGTTTGAATACACATATCTCGCAAAAAAAACTTGATATTATGCAGGGCGACACAGATGGCTATTTTCGTCCGTACGACAATGTAACAAGAGCAGAACTTATTACTATGCTTGACAGGATAATTGCTAAATAATTAAGGTGTGGATAAAAAGTGGTAGGAAATAAAATACAACAAGTATGGTCCGTGTGGATTGACGAAAAAAGCAAAATAATTACCGTCAAAAAGTCACAAAGCGGTAAAGAAATATTTTTTGAAAACAGAGAAGTTGGAATGAAAATAGTTACTGACCTTGTTTCCAAAGGATATAAAATAGGTTAATTAAACGGTGTATAGTCGGAACAAACAACATATTGCCGGCTATGTTGATTATAAACACACACCACCGTTATTCCTAAAATATAAAAATCCATCATTAGTATAAATCCGGCAAAGAAATTTTGTCGGATTTATTTTTATGAGAGGTAATCAAAAATGCAGATAAAATATTATGTTTCTAAATTAAGAATTGAATACACATAGTATTTGGCGCGGCATATCTGCCCCAATAGCCATATTCGATGTGAAAAAGCTGATATGCCCTGTGGGAGTGATTTATTATGAAACGCAGCTTGGGGGTATATATCCGCAAAGGGCGGCAACAAAGACACGTCCGAACAAAAACCTTCGCCGATAATTACGATGATTACGGTAAATGCATATTCAGCTTAATCAACCGTACAGCCAAATTTATACGCAAGAAAATTGCGTGTGAATTTGGCTGTTTTTGTTTTCTGCGGTCTTGTAAAAACAGCCGTGTTCCGCCCCTCTCCGTATTGAATATTCAAAAAATATCAATACGGGGGAACAAAAAATGCGTTCAAAAAAATTTTTTCAACTTTTTTTCATTTTCGAGTTGCCAAAACGACGACTTCTGCACTCCCTATATGAAAGGGAAAACAGAACACCACTTTCGCAAGCGCGGAAGGAGGTGAGAAAATGAAAAACTCCAAAAAAAGCGAACAGCGCATACAGAATCAATTCGGAGCCTTCTGTACCCGTGTTTTGAAAAATGAAACAAGGTACATTCAGCGTGAGCTTGGCAATAAGGCTATCAAGGAAAAATCGTATAATGAGCTTTCCGAAAAAGACCTCTACGAATTGGCAGCGTACGACAACTATTTTGACAACGAACATTCCTTTAATGTTCAGGGAAAAGAAATAGTTGTTAAGGGCGATATGCTTGCGGCAGCTCTTGAAAAACTTCCGGCGGACAAGCGGGATATTATTCTGCTTTCATATTTTATGGAAATGACCGACAGGGAAATTGCAAGAGAGCTTGACACGGTACATCAGAATGTATCAAAGCGGCGAGCCCGTATACTGAAACTTATGCGCGACTATTTGGAAAAGGAGGGTTTTGAGTGGCCTCAAATGTGAAAAACTTACCGCTGTCGGTTATCATTGCCGCAACGGGCGGTGACGGACAGGCTTTGGGCGCTGTTCTCGCTCACTACCAGCGGTACATACGCAGTTTGGCAACACGGACGCTTACAGACGAATACGGTAACGAATATTATTATGTTGATGAAGAAATGCGCCTGCGTCTTGAAGCTCGGTTGATTTACTGCATAGTAACCGATTTCAAAATCTTACCCGATTAAAAGCCGGCATTAAAGAGGTTGGGGGGTGCGTTCCCTTTCCGCACCCCTTTTTACCTCAATTATCATTCTATCAAAACATATTCAAAATCGGGTATGTTTTGATAGGCTGATAATAGCTTAAAATAAATGTTCTTTGACAAAGAAAGCGCCCGGGCGCAGTATAGACAGTCTTTCAACATTCAGTCATAGCAGAGCTTATACAGTAAATGCGCCACGATGGCAGGGGCTTAGATTATCAACTTCATTTTCCTTTATGCCGGAGCGAGAAACATTTTTACCGTAAATGCAAAATAAAAGGCAATTCTGCACAGCAATGACGCTATGATGAAATAATGATACTCCCGTCTTGAACGCGTCACTGCATTGGGCGGTTGCATAAGAACTATGCGGAGGGTGAAAGTCCCGTGAGCCGTGCCACCGGCTGTCAGACTGTCATTAAATATTCATAAATATGTATGAGGTAAAAGACTATGAATGAGAATGAAAATATTAAAAAGGATAATGCGGAATTGGAACAACCGAAACAATATGATTTTGACAAAAACACCTTTGTAGTTAAACCTGTTTTCAAAGAAAACTCAACCGATACTTTGGGTACGGTTTTGCTCCGTCTTATGACGGACGGAAAATAAAATTGCACAAATTTTCAGAATACGGCTGACAGAACAAATAAAGCGCGGTATAATATTATTGGTAATACTGTTTATTTGGCTGTCAAGAAAGGAGGACTTTATGAGACAGTCAAAAAATAAAAAAAGAGAAGTTACCGCAGCTTTGTATGTGCGTCTTTCCCGCGATGATAATTTGGAAGGCGACAGTTACAGTATAGGAAATCAGAAAAAACTACTAACCAAAATTGCAAAAGAAAAGGGATATACAAATCTCTTGATTTTTTGCGACGACGGTATTTCCGGCGTAACAATGGAACGCCCCGATTACATACGAATGATTGAAGCGATTGAGGACAACAAGGTATCAGCCGTATTTGTAAAAGACCTTTCAAGACTTGGCAGAAATTATATTGAAGTCGGAAAATTGACAGAGGAATTTTTGCCGGAGTACGATATAAGGCTTGTTGCAGTATCAGACAATATAGACACTGCAGAGGGCGAAAATGAACTTGCTCCGATTAAAAATCTCTTTAACGAATGGTACGCAAGGGACATTTCAAAAAAACGCCGTATCAGCAATAAGATTAAAGGCAATGCAGGCGAGCCTATGGGATTGCCCCCGTATGGATATATGAAAAATCCCGACGGCAGCAAAAGCTGGGCTGTTGATGAAGAAGCCGCCGCTGTTGTCAGACGGATATTCAGTATGACAATGGACGGAATCGGACCTCATCAGATAGCGGATATTCTCGCAAGCGAAAATATCCTTATTCCCACAAGCTATTGGCAAAGCAAAGGCATTGGCAGACCGGGTGCGAAAAACACTTTAAGCTGTCAATGGAAAAGCTCAACAATCGTTTCAATTCTGACAAAACAAGAATACTGCGGTGATGTCTTGAATTTCAAAACCTATTCAAAGTCATACAAAAATAAAAAGCGCATAGTAAATGACCGAGAAAATTGGGTTGTATTCAAAGATGTTCACGAGCCTATTGTTGACCGCAACGTATGGGAAACAATACAAGAAAGACGGAGCAGAAAAACGCGCAAAAAGCAGAAATCGGACGGCGAAAAAAATATGTTTGCCGGGTTGCTTGTGTGTGCTGACTGTGGCAGTAACTTATGGTATCACTTTAATCAGGCAAATCCCGAAATAGAATATTTTAACTGTTCGGGATATAACAAAGGCAAACGGAAAATCTGTAACTCAACACACTATATACGGGTTGATTTTTTGGAAAAGGTTGTACTTGGCGAAATCAGACGCTTAACAAAACTTGCAACGCAGTATGAGAGTGAATTTGTTAAAATTGTTATGGGACACTCAATAAAAGCGGCAGAGCAGGAAAGACAATTTAAGCAAAAAGAATTACATACATTAAATGCAAGAAATGACGAGCTCGACAATTTGTTTGAGCATATCTATGAGGACAATGTTTCCGGCAAGATAAGCGATGACAGATTTGCAAAACTGTCCGTCAAATACGAATCGGAGCAAAAGGAAATTACGGCACGCATTAAGGAATTGGAAACGGAACTTAACACCGAAAAAAGCAAAGCTGTAACGGCTGATATGTTTACGGCTTCTGTCCGTAAATATACCAGAGCAAGAAAACTTACTCCGAGAATGTTAAACGAACTGATTGAAAAAATTGAAGTGCACCAGTCCGAAAAAATTGACGGTAAAACCGTTCAACAGCTCACAATTCATTATAACTGCATAGGCAATATTGAAATACCCGACCTTGAAAAACTACCCGAAAACAATGTTTCGGTACATACAAGACAGGGCGTAGATGTTCATTTTGCCGCTTGTGCAAGTTAAAAAGTCAATAAAAAACCGAGTGTCATACAAAACCTTTCAAGTCCTGTAAGAACACTCGGTATGGTGCGGCTGAAGGGACTTGAACCCCCACGTCATTGACACCGGATCCTAAGTCCGGCGCGTCTGCCAATTCCGCCACAGCCGCAAATCTGTAATAATGCAGAATGAAAAGTGCATAATGCAGAATTATTTGTCCGCAGCCCCACATTCCACGTTTAGCATTATATCACAATTTCGCTGCGGTGTCAATTATTTTATAAAAATTTGTTTATTCGGTCAGTGAACTCGATACAACTTCGGCGCAATTTCTATGCAACCTCGGCGCGCACCCGACCCGAATCCTATCGGAATTCGGGCAGGTATTTTAACGATTGCGCACACTTTTTGTACCGCTTAAAATCAATCGTCCCTTTAAAATGCAGGTAGTGATTTTCGCCGCTTATACTCATATCGGAATCATCCGAATCCTTTATGCGCCACTCAATTTTATAAAACTTATTCGTACTCGGCGTGTTTATCGCCCCGATAACATCCGCTCCGTTTGCCGAAATTTCCGCTTCGCCCGGCAATACTTCGGCATTCGTTTCGGCATCGCAAATCTTATACTCAAACCGAATCCTTGTATCATAATCATTGACCGCATAAAATTCAAGCCGTCCGTCCTTTTCGTCCGCCATAATGCAAAACCGTTGCTGTGCCGCTTTTATATAATAATACGCGCGCTTTTTTTCAAAATAATAATCAACAACCGCGTCCGAAAACTGCGGCCAGCAATCCATTATATTCCACCATATTATGCCGCCGCAATGCTTCTTGTTTATCCTGAACTTTTCGATAAAATACTTGTCCGCCTCGGCTTGAGAAATCTGGCTCATCTGTACAAACTCGTCCAAATCCTCTGCCCCTCTGCCGAAAAGATTCTTTATCTGTTTCATCATGAGCTCAACGCGATACACATATTCGCCCTTGGGATATTCGGGTGACGCGCAATGCAAAATCCACTGTTTGTTGTCTTTCGGAGGCCACAAATATTCTTTATCGATAAACCGCTCTATGCTCGCCCTTGGCGGACATCCGTGATAGCCTATCTCGCTTGCAAAACACGCCTTTGTACCCTTGTAATACTCGCCTTTGAAATAATCCCTCGGACCCCAAAGATGCTGTTCGGTTGCAGTACCGCAGCCGCTTTTGTAAACTTTGGGCGAAATGTACGGCGAACTCGGCAGATACGTGCGCGTTCCGTCATGCGAATTTATCACACGCGGCAGGACCTCTCTCGTGAGGACATTAAGCTCGCGGTTACACGAGTACATCTGCATCATATCGCACTCGTTGTCGCCTGCCCACAGGCAAACACACGCGTGTTGGCGCAGGCGTTTGACCACCGCCTCTGCCTCTGTTTTTAAAAGTCCTTGCATTCTCTCGTCACGGGGATATGTTCCGCACGCCATTGCGAAATCCTGCCACACCATAATTCCGTATTCGTCACAAATATCATAAAATATGTCATCCTCGTACACACCGCCGCCCCAGCACCGTATCGCGTTACAGCCGCAATCGGCAACAAGGTCCAAAATATCCTTTATCCGTTCTCTGTCCTTGCTGTGGAACATATCAACGGGAACGTGGTTCGTTCCCATAACAAACACGGGTTCGCCGTTTATTATGAACCTGAATTCGCCGTTGCCGCTCTCGTCAACCGTCTCGGTGTTCAAAAGCGCTACGTTTCTGTGTCCGAACCTGAACGTCTTGTAATCGGCAACTTCGCCGCGGCGGACAAGCGAGACCGTCACGTCATACAGATTCGCCGCGCCCTTTCCTCGCACGTTCCACCTCTTACAGTTCTGTATCTCAAAACCGACACGGTTGGCGACAAACCACGGCTTGTGCACGATATGGAAAGAGCTTTCGCCGCACTCTGCGTCAATCGCTATTTCATAATCGTCAAGCCTGTCGCGTCCGATGTCGATTATGTATCTCAAATGTGCCGTGCCGACTTTTGTTTCGTCATTGTAATTGTCCGCAATAAGATAACATTCCTTAATTTTCGGCCGGCGCTCTTTGACAATGTAAATCTGCCGCCAAATTCCGCCCGACACCGCCCTCGGCGCAATATCCCAGCCAAAGCCGTGCGCCGCCTTTCGGATATACGCCGCCTCATAGCTGTATGACATCATTCCGACCCCGATTGAATCGGTGTACGCCCTCGCCTCAATCACTGCAGGCTTAATATGCACAAAAATCTCGTTTTTGCCGCGATTTAACCCCTTTAAACCAAACTCGTACCCGATAAACATATTCTCGCAAGAGCCGATTTTTTCACCGTTTAAATATATATCCGCAACGGTGTCGATTCCCTCGGCACAAAGCCGAATATCCTCGTTCGGCGCAACATCCTCGTTCCAATCAAACTCACAGCTGTAGAACATATGATAATATTCGTATTTTCTAAGTTCAAGACAGCCATCGCCGACATAGGGGTCTTTTGTCAAGACCCCCGCGTTTAACAAATCAAGCTCAAAGTTACCGGGAACGGAAGCAGAGATGAGCGGTTTATCCACCATCTCTGTATCTTTTATCGATGTATATTCAAATCCCGTACCGTCATCCTCGGCATACGAAAGCTTCCAGTTATTCAGTATATCGAATTTCTCGCACGCCTTGGATTTTACGGTTCTTGCTTTTAATAAACCAAAATTATCACTCATTTTTTACTCCTCTTATGTCGCATAAATCAAGTCTTATTTTTTATAGACAACCGCCGCCTGAATCGTTCCCTGGTTCATCTGAACTATAATAATATCCTCGCTGTTCGGCGTTGTTTTATAATCCTTTATGTCTCTGTAGTTCCCCTTGTACACCTTATCGGTCTTTGAATCTTTGTCATAGAACATAAAGGTTGTCTGAGCGGCGTTTATTCTCTCGTCCGTCTTTTGACCCGTCTTATAGCCCCAGCCGATAACACTGTCGCCCTTTTCGCTTACATAGCCGTAAGACAGCTGGAAATTCGAACCGTAAGACGATGCAAAAAGCGAATACGTTTCGTTATCGTTTGCCCAGCCGATTCGCTTATTCTCGGACTCGTCATACAACATTTCAATCGCCAAAATTCTTCCGTTATACGCGGTTCGATAGCGTATGAGGTCACCCTCGCAAATATCCTTTGTGCTTACGTTTGTCTTTTTGAGCGATTCGTCATAGACCTTGATTGATGAGTTCCGACCCCTTACCATTCCGTTGATTTGGCGGTATTCATCGCCGTTTTCGTCAATCGCCTCGAGGTTTTCGCCTACAACAAACATATTCGAATTGAGATAGTCGTTGTTCTCGCTGTCGTCGGGGTTGACCCGATACACAACCGCATCGGCAAACTCGTTCTCGCCCTTTGCCTTATAGCATTCGAATTTAAAGCTTACCGTGCTGTTAAAGCTGCCTTGTTTCACAACCGAAAATTCGCTCTCGTCCGCCGAGTTCACATTCTCATCATCGGGAACGCAGAAAAACTTTGTATCGGACGACAAAACAAGGTCTGAATCTATCCTAAAATTATACTTTATCGAATATGACTGTCCATCCTTTACTCTGTTCAATGTAACATTGGGGTTTTCCGTGCCCTCGTTATAGGTATCTATCTTATTTATTTTCCCGTCCGTGTTCACGCTGTAGCGTATAACCTGCGGCTGTGTTCCGCCGCCGGGGATTGCCGCAAGCGCCGCACTCGCCGCGCTGCGGTAAGACGAGCCGTCTATCTTGATATTATCGGTCGATTCGGCGGTTATCATCTCGGCGTTCGCGCTGAAAATCTTGAATTTTAAAGTATCCGCGAATCCGTCATCGGCGGTCTTTGCCGCAATGAGATAACCGAGCGTCATTCCGTCCGAATCCGTTACCCTCGCGTGTATTATATGCCCGAAAATATCCGAATAAACACACGCGGTCACGCCGACCGTCAAGGGCTTTAACACTCTGTCTTTGTACTTATCCTCTATATCATACACGGTCGAATCGATCGCAATTGTCCCCTCGCCGCCGTTTATCGCAGTCACGATTCCCTCGCTTGAAACGTCCGAAACAATAACGTCTATCCTCTCGCCGTTTTGTGAGGCATAGACATTCATAACCGACTTGGGCGCGATATCTTTAAGCTCAACCTTGTTCGCCGCTTTGTCCCTAATATTCACAATATCGAATTTATTAAGGTCGATAACCGTATCATCGCTTTCGCTGTACAGAACCTCCGACGTTGAATCCGCCGACTTTAGCACAAACGGCCTGCAATCATAAATCATTACCGCGTCATATGCGCCGTTCGTGGTCGAAATAAGCCGAATATAGCCGCAGGTCAGGTTTAAAAACAGGTCGGTTATATCATTTTTGGGAACGGCGTTGTTATAGATTATGACCGCGTTTGATACGTTCACGGATTTGAGGGTGTTTTTGTCGGAATAATATGTGATATTTCCGTTTTGATACCCCGAAAAATCATCAATATCTATCTTCATTTCTTTTTGAGATTGGCTGTCGCTCTCAAAAATATAGAAAACATATTCGGTCTTTTCGTTGTACAAAACCGTCACTTCGCGGCCTATAAATTCGGTGTAATCCTCTGTCTCGCCGTCAATTCTGCATTTTGTGCCGTCCGCAACAATCGAATTTTCGTCCGATTCGACATCGAATTTTATGTTTACGCCGTTCGAGCCGCTCAAACAGCCGCTCACATAATCCAGTCCGTAAAGCTCTTTTAAAAATATGTTGTCATACGATTTTTTATAAGCGGTGCTGCTGTCCTCGCCCGACTTGATCGATGTCGGAAGGTATTGCGGCTCGATGAGCGTGTTAAACAACAGTTCAGCCGCCGCGCCGAGCGTTATCTCATCACCCGAGCCGACCGAAATTCCGTCAAGCAAGTCGCCGTCTTTTGCCGCCTGAATATATCCGTAAGGATAACCGCCGCGCGCCTCGGCGAGCGGTGTGTAACCGAGAGCCGAAACGACCATTTTTATTGCTTCTTGGGCGGTTATGTTATTGTTCGGATAAAAACGGCGTTCTGAATCAACGCTTATTATCTTCATCTCGGCAAGCGCATTGATGTACGGCACGGCATAGTCATAATCGGCAACGTCCGAAAAGTACCGCACCGTTGTGCTTTCGCCGCTCTGTTTCAAGAGCTTGCCGAGGTTATACGCAAAGTCGCCGCGCGTAATCGGCTGGGCATAAACCGCGTCCTCTTTCTCGGTCAGGATACCGAGTTTTTCGAGCGCATACGCCTTTGACGGCTTGGTTGCGGACGTCTCTGCCGCGGCGCTCGGCGCATATGCTGCCGTAAAAAATACCGCGAACACCGCCAATAATGCTATAATTCTTTTTATGTTCTTCATACCTTTTTGCCCCCTATTCCGAAACGGTATAAACGCCGTAAATTATCTTTGCCGCTTCGGCACGCGTCAGATAATCGAGCGGCGCAAAGTTACGTCCGTCAACGCCGTTTATTATGCGGTTTTGAGAAAGCGCCCCGACCGCCTCTTTGGCATAATCGGATATATACGGCGCGTCCTCAAAGGCAATATCGCCGAGTTCCTCTTTTGTCATCAAGCCGCCGCTTATCGCCGAATTATAGACGATTGTCGCCGCGTCCTGTCGGGTGATATTCTCGCCCGTGCCGAAACGGTTGTCGCCCACGCCTTTTATGATATTGTTGTTATACGCAATCTTTACATAACTCGCGTACCACGCGTCATCGTCAACATCGTCAAAGCGGACATCCGCCGCCGTTCTCGAACTTTCGGGAACAAACGCCAAAACGACCAGTTTAACAAATTCCTCACGGGTTATGTTGTCGTTCGGGCAGAACGTGTTTACAGTCTTTCCGTTGATGATTCCGAGCTGTGCAAGCTCGACAATCGCGCGTTTTGCCCACGAAACATCATCAATATCATCAAAAATATCGGGGTTCATTGGCTCGGGATTATCGGTCGGGTTGGTGTAATCATTGCCGAACGAAGTGGTCGAATTACCGCGGCTTGAACCGCCGCCTCCACCGCCGCTGCCGCCCGATGTGCCGCCGTTGTTATCCGATGTGAGAATTGCCGCTTTCAGCTCGGAATAACTGTTATACTTATTATTCATCACGCGCAGGCAATCGTTTTGGGTTATCGTCCTTGATATGCCAATCTCGGCGGCAAACTCATTCAAAACGTCCATCACATTCAAATATCCGTCGGGGGCTTTGACCGTTGCGAGAGTGAACTCGCGATAAAGTGCGTCAAAAAATTCACTCTCGGTTGTACAGCCGTTGTTTTTAAGCGCGTCCGTCACCGCGGTTTTAAACACCGTATTCACATACTTTCGCGTATACAAATTCTTTATTCTGCTATTTTCAAGTCCGAGTTGTTTGTCATATTCAAAAAGGTCGGTGACCTTTCCGTCAGACACCGCCGCGATTATAACCGCGCGGTTATAGCTGTCGATCGCCTTTGACTTTATATCCGCGTCCGAGAGCGAAAACTCATCGCTCTTGACCCAATTATACAAAACCTGTGCCGCCGCACGGGTCAGCTCGAATTCCGAGTCAAAGCCGAGGGCGTATTTGTTATCTTTGCATACCGTGATAAGCTCGTCAACGCTCTTTGCCGCCGCAAGCTTTTCGAGCGCAAGCTCGTTTTCTTTCGGATTGCTGTATACCACGTTTTCGGTTATTATACTCTCGCCGCATTCGCACGAGATACAAAGTTTGTATACTCCGCTTTTTGCACTGTCCTTTAACTCAATCTCGTCCTCATAAAAACCTTTTTCGCCGCTTTCGACCTGATACCGATACGCAATAATATCGGTGTAATCGTTCGGATTATCGGTCTTTAAAAGGTCGTCAAAGCTCTTGTCGGGTGCCCACAGGTCAACGCCGACAATCCTTCCGCTCTCGCCGCATTTTGTGTTGCCGCTTATGTAAACGCCGTTGCTTCCGACCTGTTTTGAATAGGCAAAGCACGCCGTGTTAATGCCGCCCACACAGATTACCGCCGCCAGGGCGCAAATGCAAATCCTGCTTTTTTTCAACATACAATCCCTGTTCCTTTCTGTTGTTAATATCTCTTTCGGCAAGGCAAGATACACCTTGCCGAAAATTGCTGCTCTTATTATTTCGCCGCGCCGCAAATCAAGTCACAGCTTGCGCTTTGCGGCTGCATTGCCGTCATACCGTTCCAAAGATATGCGCGGATTTTTGTCAGGTCTTTGACCGTTTCATCGTCTATGTTAAACGTGCATACCGCCTTTGCATACTTGCCGTCTGCGGATGTACCGTCAAGGCTTATCATTCTGTAATCAAATTTGTTAAGCATTTTGTTTTTATAAACGCCCGATGAAAACGCCCATTCGTGTTTTGTTCCCGTTGTATTTATGATAACAACCGAGGTTTCAACCGTGTCGCCCGATTTAAGGGTTTCGGTCGCATAATTTTCGCCGTCCGACTTAACCGAGCCGTTCACCGATATTTTCATCGGTTCTATAACAAGCTCGCCGTTTTTCTCCGCCGTGATTTTGTGGGTGTATGCCTCTATCGCTTCACCGCCGCAGGTCACGCCGTCAACCTTTAAGGTATATTCGGTGTTCGCCGTCAGGAACTCGTTTAAGTTCATAATATAAACGTTGTCCGCCGTCTCGCTCAAAGCACCCGTATACCCTATTGTCTTTGTCGGGTTTGCCGTTTCGTATAATGATATATCGGCATTCGATACATCGGGGGCATCGGTGAACGAAATCGCGATTGTGTCCGCAAGAGTTGTCGTTTCGCTCGCCGAGCCATAGGCGATACCGCTGTAATCCGAAAATCTCACCGCGCTTATTCCCTTTGACGACTTAAACGGCGTGTATTTTACCGAAATATTGTCGAGTCTTGTATCGGAAAGGTACGCCTTTTCATTCACGGCGAATCCGATACCGCCGATTGAAGTATGGTCAAAATATGTTACATTATTGTCCGTATAATCAAATCCCGATATTGGTGTTACTCCCAAAAGTTCGTAATTATCGTTATTTTTAATATAAGTTTCGATACGGTTGTTGTCAATATCCATTACGTGTCTCACGCTGTACCACGTCTGAGCGGATATTTGTTTTGAGGTAACGGCGTCAGCACCCGAAGTTTTGTTCACAAGCATTTCTCCGTTTGTAATGCTGAATGCTCTGCGTCCGTACTTGGCGCTCATATAATCGCTGCCCGGATATGAATACTTTTTGCCGTCAGCCATTTCTTTCAATCCCATTTGTGTATCGTCAAACTTTTCGGAATATATCGTAAAGTTAAACGCATTAAGGCTTTTATTGCTGTATGTCAAAGCCGAATAATCCTCATCGCTGTCCGATACGATTCTCTCCGCTTTTACATCATAGTCAACGGTGATAATTCCGCTTGTATACTTCTCGTTTAACGGGTGATAGAGTTCGGGTGCACCCCACTCTTTGTCCGAACACAATCCTATTTTCATAGCAATGTTTCCGCTTTCATCCGCAACGGGTTCGCTCAAAGCCGCGCCTTCCCAGCCATAGCTCCTGTGACCCCAGTTCGCGGGGCGTATCGAGTGACAGCCTACTTTCTGTGTCCATTGGTCGTCCGCTGTCCAAGCGTGATAGGTATAACCCGACCAATCTTCACTGAAGTCATCCACGCTCTCACCCAACGCCTTGTTTGTCGAGTGCGATACCTTTATATTGTCGATAAGCTGTTCGGATTTTTTCGCGTATTGACTTGTTCCTAATCCGATACCTCTGATGCCATCTTTTATCTTTGAATAATCCGATACATCATAAACATCGTCAAACAATGTTGTGCTTGTGTTTATTAACTTGCCATCGAAATAATACTCGTATATATAATTATCCAAATCCAGCACCATCTTTACCGAATGCCAAGTATTCAGATTGCCGTCGGTCACTTCGAGACCCGTCGCCCATTTACTGTCCGTATCGCTTTTGTTTTCGTTTGTGGGACTCGCCTTTGTCTTTGCACCGCCCAATTTTGATCCTAACTGCCCGCTGAGTACCGCGCCGCCGCCCAGTGCTTGGTCTGCGTTATCGGGCATACTGCTGAGCGCATAGAAAAAGAATGCTGTGGAATCATACAAGGTATCCGATTGCCAGTTCCCCGGGTTCACAACAGACGGGGCAATGTCATAGCTCATTGTGAGTTTTCCCGTTGTGAATGTTGTTCCCAAATCGTACCACATTGTCACAAAACGCCACGGGTTTCCCGTTGCCGCCGAACCATCGTGACCGAGCTTTAAAACCGCATTTCCGTTATTGTCCGCCTTTTCGCTGAAACCCTCGTTTGCTTCACCTCTGTTGCTTCTGTTCCATCCGTTGGGTTTTGCTTTTGTTCCGCTTCCCATACTCTCGAATGATTCAAAAAAGTCTATAACCTCGTGGCTGCCGCTGCTTGCCGCAACATTAAAATACACGTTATCGTTTGTCAGGGTGTTGCCAAAACAATCTTTAAATTCAGGCAGCTCAATTCTGTACTCCCTGCCCGATTTTAAGTTATTCGGCAAAGTTACATTCACATTATCGCCGTCAAATACCGCCGCTGCGCTCTGTTCCGTGCCCGTTGCGCTCTCTAAAAGCTTAACCTTTGATACCTCGTCCTTGTTCATAATCGGCGCGCTGAATTTAACCGCCGCCGTGTCGCCCGATACATATTCACTCTTTTCGGTTTCGGCAACAAGCGTACCGCCGCCGACCTGCCCCATAATGTCTTTCATATAGAATGTTGCACGGTTATCGGCATTTTTAGTGTTATCGTGAACGGCTATCATAAAATCTATGTTCGTCATTGCGTCAAGCTTGGCTCTTTGGTTTTCAGCCGAAATCACTCCTCTGCCGAGTTTTGTTCCGTCAACATATATGTCATATGTATAATCCTTATTGAAAACAATACCTATTTTATAATATTGTCCTTTTGTATACTGCTGAACTATATCCGTGGGATTGTATGTCCAGCCGGGGTTTGTCTGTGAACCCAAAAATCCGTTCTCGCCTATAATAAAGAATACGGGCTTTATGTCCGAATTGGGGTCATCGGGGTTTCTGAACGCAAAAAGCAATGAGTGCTGATTTGTGTTGTTTTCGCCTGCTTTTATGTCAAATGAAAAGCTTCCAAGCACATCGCCGCTTTTGTCAAGCGCAAAGGCTCGCGTAACGGGCTGAGAATGTTCCGAAACCTCATTGTTCTTGTTTACGGAGCTTTGAATTTTCAAAGCGTCTCCGTCTTTTGAAACGGCGTTTGCGTTATTGGTAAAAAATCCCGTATCTGTTGCACGATATTTCACAATATCGTTTATCGATTTGTCCGAAAGCCGACCGTCCGACGCAAAAGCCGCCGTACCGCCGAGGCTTGTTACCGCTATTATCGCCGAAAGCGATAAACCCAACAATTTTTTAAATACGTTTTTTGTGTTAATCATAGTTTTCTCTCCTTATATAAAATTTTATTATTTTCCCTTAATTATTTTCGTGTGTCAATTTTGTTATCCATATCAAAATCAAAATAATTTTTTCGTTGCGGTTGGGATGTGATATACATTCCGTTTGGTTGTAGAGGGCGGCTCTCGTCTGCCGACTCGGTCAAATCGCAAAGTGATTTCCACCAACAATCTACGACCCCGACGCCCCACATTTTCAATTTTCAATTCTGCATTCCATATAATTCCCCTTATTTCATCAACGGAATCTTTTTGAAATACACCGCCGATTTTTCATAACCTATACCGCCGCCGTATTCAAGCCAGCCTCGGCGGCCGCTGCCGTCATTATCATTGACAAGCACGCTGAAATTCAAATAATCTTTCGGCACATATCCGTTCGCAAAAAGCTCGCTCAACGGGATTTTAAATTCATATGTCGTCACACTTCCGTCCGTTGACGCGCCGAATTCGGTGTTTTCAAACTTGTTCATCTCGAATCCCTCTTTGTCGCTCATCGGTGACAAATACCTTTGGAACTTCGCCCCGTCATCCATAAGTGCCATCGCGATTTCGGTTATCTTTGATTCGGTCGTCCGACCGTTCGATACCGAGAACTGAATCGAATCGACCGCCCACACACGTCCGTTCGCGTCCGTGCCGCAATGCACATTGTCCGTCACCCTTGCGCCGAGATAAAAATACTCGCTGTCATACATCGGATAAATCTCTGCACTCAAATCCGAAACACCGCCCCAGCCGCTCAACTTTGACTGTGAAAGCTTGTTTATATAAATTGGCGATGTAAAGACCTTCCATTCGCCGACATCCATCTTTCCGTCTATTATCGGCGATTTATCCGCCTTGCATATTGCCGCAAGCTCGCTGTCGGCGGTCTTTGTCATTGTCTGTCCGTCGTTTGTGTTAATCTCTGTTGTCAATGATATGCTGTCGCCCGTCTCGTCCTCGGGAATAATATATCTGAACACCTTTTTTTCGTTCGGTTCAAGACCGCCTATTTCTTTCACAAGCATTTCTTTATTCCCGTTCTTTATCGCAAAGCTTCCGTCCGTTGCCTTGTCGGGGTTGTTGTTGCGAACGCTTACCACGGCTTGCCACATACCGCTTTTATACGGCGTTATGCTTAGCTTTGTCTCTATCGTGTCCTCATATTTGACCTTTATGTTTTCATCAAGATACACGTTCGAGCCGCTCTTTATCACAACCCTCATTCCGTCATAACTGCCGTCTCTGTTATCAAAAGCATACTTTTCGACCTTGCGGCGGTTGTTTTTTGTCTCAAATTCAATCTTTCCCGAATTATCGCCGCCGTTCGTCACCTTTATATTTTCACTTGTCTCGGCGGTCACCTCTGCGGCAATACCGCTGTTGTTCGCCGTGTTAATCACGCCCGAGCTGTTAACCATTGTTGTGACCGAACCGTCACAGTCAAAAATTGGTGTGTCCGCAATGCGAATTTCATCGGTCAGCTTATCCGCCGTTATGAATATCGGCGATGTACCAACCCTCATCGTGATATATCCGTCCGCCGCATTAAGCGTCTTTTCGTTTCCGTATATATCATAGACCGCCGCCGAATTCGTACCGAAATCCAGGCTCATCATCTTCTCTGTGCCGACATTCCATATCGCCCAGCACTCCCTGCCGTCTTTCAGCTTTAATTTATACGTGTACATATCATCGGCAATATCCTCGTTTTGGTTGTCATAAACCTTTTCCGAAAGCTGCTGCGCTCCGCCGCAGAGCTTGTTAAACGCTGCGGTCGCCATTGCGGCAGGCAAACACTCATACGGAATTTCTTCGTTGGTCGCACCTCTCAAAAATCCGAATCCTGCCTCATATTCTTTGGTCGCGTCTCTCTTTTGGCAAATGGTATAGAGATAGTGCTTTGCCAAAACATTTTTTGTCATAACAAGCTCGCGCACGGTATAATCTGCCTTTAAATCCTCGTCAACGTCATAAATCGCGCCGTAACCCGTGGTATATCCGTATTCGGTCGCGTACACTTCCTTGTCGCCGACCCCGTACTTTTCCATTACCTCTTTGACCTTGGTCGCGCCGCCCAAAACCGACTGTTCGGGATAATAGCTTCCCCATTGCATATACGGGTGTATCGATACCGCGTCAAAGTATTGACCGGGATTGTCGCCGAGCGCCGCAATCGCCCTGTCGAGCCATTCATAATCGGTGAAACCCGTACAAAAGCCTATAATCTTGCAATCGGGATTGCTCTCTCTCAAACCTGCGGCCGCCGCCTTTAACACCTCGGCATAGGTCTCGGGCGTTGCGCCTGTGTCTTTTTCCAAAAGACTCCATTCATTGTATACCTCGTATGTACGCTCACTTCCGCCGCCGATTAAAGCCGCAAGGTCGCGGCAATAGTTTTTCCAAAGTGCAAGAGCGTTCGTTGACTTTAATTGCTCCGCGTTTATCGGCCAGTTCGCGCCGCCCATATAACTCGGACCCGGTCCGAGTATCATCAAAAGCTCCAGATTATTCTCGTCCGCCGCATTGACAAAACGCTTCATCTTTTCTCTGAGACTCGCGTTCGCAGGCGTTACGCCGTCATTCGCCGTGAGCCACGCCCACGAAAAATCCTCACGCATAATCGCACCGCCGAGAACGCTTACCGCGTCTATTGTCTCACCTATGCTGCCAATACCGTGGGTCATCGGGTGAACCGAAAAGCCGACATCGGGGTTCGGCTCTGTCTTTGCAATAACCGAGAACCGTGTAAGAATGCTGTCAACAACCGTTCCGTTTTCGATAAGCTCAGCATTTATATAATAGAATCCGCACCGTTTGAGCTTGGGATTTATCACAATCGTTCGGCTCTCGTCCGATTTTAACGATACCTCCCGGTTTTCCTCTGTGTACAAATAATTTTCGCTGTCGCGTATTTCGTATTGAACGGTATAATTTCCGGTGCCGTCCGTATTATTCGCTATATTCAGGTTCAGCGGCGTGTCGCCCTCGGTCAAAATGTTTCCGAGCTTATCGGTCGTGACCTCAACCGTTGAGCCGACCCGTTTCGGAAAGCCCCACGTCAGGTTATCAATCAGGAATTCGCCGCTGCCGTCCGACATCTGCTGTTTTCCGTCCTTATATGAATAATCCGCCTGATAGTTAAAGAAAAGGCTTGTCACTTTAAGGTCACCGTACAACTTTGAGTTGAACATATCCGATGTGTGAGGGCTGTATGTTCCCCAGTATTCGTCATTTAAATAATAGGTCAGGCGCTTTAAATTTCCGTCAATCAAAATCTTTATATTATACCACTTATCCGCCTCGTATGAGATTGAATCGGTGTTATCATAATCCGCACCCGGCCAGCCCGACCGTGACATAAACACAAGCTTGCCCTGACCCGTGAACATCAAAACCGCATTGCCGCCGTTTTGAGCCGTTATCGAAAAGATAAGAGCGTGGTCGCGCTGTTTGGGGCAAACATCAAGACTCACCAGAGCAACGTTGTTTTTAAAGAACTCCTGTTTTTGTTCTTCCTCGCTGAAATTCTTGAACATCTGGACGGTGTGCGGCACTCCGCCGAGCGAATATCCGCCGCCGTCCTTGCCCTCGGCAAGCACACCGCTTCCCGTCATTCCGTCCGCCGCATCGCCCTTTGCGCAATAGACAACGCTTTCAAACTCGGGCGCGTCGGGGGTTTTATCCCACCGATACGCAAGCGCGTCACCCGATGATGCAAGAATCATTACCGCCGCGGTCAGTATCGCCGCCGTCCGTCTTATTCCGAATTTAAATCCGTGTTTTTTAAGCTTCATATTTCATACCTCCTGTATCAGTTCCAAAGCTCAAACAAAAAGAATTTTCCGTCGTTTTCCGCCTTTCCGAATCCGCCTCCGTCTTTGTATGACGTTCCGATTCGGCTCTCTTTATCCTTTAAAATCATCTTCCAAATATCGTTGGAATACGGAAGTCCGTAATCCGTATTGCTCTCATCCGCAATTTTAAGCCCTTTTAATGAATCCGCTTTTATGTACACGGGCGCATTTCCTATACCGATTGTATAATTGCCGAAATTCGATGTCATTTCGGTTTCGTTGCCGTATATGTCAAAAACGGTTATCTTTTGGCTGTCCGTATGTATGTTAATATCCTCACTCTTTGAGATGTTCCACACAACGCATACTTCCGAATCGCCCGACTTATATTCATAATCATATACGTCTTTGCCCGAATTGGTTTTCAGAATCGAATCGGATATGTATTCCGCGCTGTTCATTATCTTGTTGTAAGCCGCAAGAGCAACCCCTGACGGCAATGCGGCATACGGCGTATCGGAATATTGGCTGTCGAAATGGCGTATAAACCCGAATCCCTTTTCATAGCTGTCACTTGCATACGACTTTGAATAAAGCGTATAGAGATAATGCTTTGACGCAAAACGTCCGTTAATCACAAGGTCGCGTATCGTGTTTGCCGCCTTTTGTTCTTCGGTTATAACAGACCCGTTTCGCTTGTTTAAGGTTTCTCCGTACTCCGTGGCGTATATCTCTTTGTCACCGATGTTATACTTTTGCATAACGCGTTTTAAAGCCAAAATGTCGGTGCTGTTCGAGTGCGGTTCTTGTTCGGGATAATCGTTCTTCCAATATACATACGGGTGTACCGATACCGCGTCAAAATATTGACCGGGGTTTTCGCCCAGCTCGGATAAAACATTTTCAAACCATTCCGTTGTGTCCTTCTCGACACAGAACGCAACAATTTTCGCGTTTGGGTTCGCCGCCCTTATCGCCTGTGCCGAGGTTTTTAAGACCATTGCGTATGACTTTTCGCTCGCCTGTCTTGTCGGTTTGTTCCTCTGTTGTATCGACCATTCGTTATATACCTCGAACGTATCGCATCTGTCACCGAGCCATTCGGCAAGGGTATAACAATAATCATACCAATATTTAAGTGCCTTTGTGTTCTCGGCCGTGCTCTCGGATATTGGCCAGACTATGCTCTCATCAGTTTCGGTCGGAAACTCGTCGGGCCCCGGTCCGAGAATCGCAAGCGGCTCAATGCCGTTTGCGTACATCGTATCGTTAAAGTTCGTTATCCTGCGCGTTGAATTGTCGGGCGCGGTGCGTACCGAACCGTCATAGTTTTCGACAAAGCACATCGGATAATCGTCTCTTGTTATTCCGCACCCGAACAGCTTGGAAAAATACGCCGTGTTATCCGCCGTGCCGATTCCGAGCGCGAGGGCGTGCTGTGCAAAGCCGACATTCGGGTTTTGTTCCGCCTTGCATATAAGCGAAAACTCGCTCTCTGCCGCGGCTTTGACCTCTCCCGAGGATATAAAACTTATATTAATGGTATAAATTCCGTATTTATCGAGGGAATCGGCGATTTTCACCGCGGTGTTTCCGCTTGCTGCCAAAACAGACTTCTCGCCGCTTTTGACCGCCGAGCCGCCCGTCACCGTGTATTTTAAAGTTCCGTTTACCGCGGCGTTTGAGGAATTTTTAACCGTTATGTCAAAGTCAAACGATTTTCCGACAAAGATGTTACCGAGGTATGCGCCCTTTATCTCAATTTCAAGCCCGTTATCGGCAAAAGCGTAATCCGTGCCGCCCGATACGGTCAAAATCATAAGCAATATCAGCACCGCCGACAAAATCGTTTTTATATGCCTTAAACCATTCACGCTGCCAACCACCTTTTTGTTTTAAAATTTTTATCTGCGAGACATTCATTTATGCTATGTATTACATAGCATAAAGAGGGTACCCTCTTTCGTTTGGTTTATGTCTTTATAATAACACTATTTTATATTAAAATCGTTTCAAAATATATGACATTTATATCAATTTTACAGATTGAAAATTTTGGATTGATTTATTTTGATAAATATAGTATAATATTTTTGTGCAACATTCTAAATTTGTGTTACGGGAGATGAAAATATGGCGGATATAAATCAGGTAAACAAATTAAATATGTTTGTCGATTCGGGCACGGGTTTTACTGCGTCAAGGCGATATTCAAAGGCGGAAGCATATCCGATGCATCGCCACGAATACTTTGAAATCGAGATAATTTTATCGGGTTCGGGCATACAGAATTTAAACGGTGAAACATATGAGTTAAAGCGCGGAACTTTTTATTTTCTGACAAACACCGACTTTCACGAGCTGCATATAGCCGAGCCTCTTTTGAACTATAACATCTCGTTTAATATGCTGTCCGCGCCTCCCGAATTTATGGAGAAAACTCTCTATACTTCTCAAAGGGTATTCACGCCGCAGCCGAACGAATTTCATCGGCTTTGCCTTTTGGCTGAGCTGCTCGAAAACTCTTGTTCCGACAGGCTCAACGAACCCGATTATACACATATGCTCTTGCTGTGTCTTTTGGGGCGAATCAGCACGATTTTAGAAAACTCGTCAAAGAACTCGCCGCCCGCTCTGTCGGCAACCGTACAACAGATAATTCTGTACCTGCACGCAAATTTCCGCAATGACCCGTCAACGGACGAAATCGCGGAATACGCCCAGCTTTCGAAAAATTATATGAGTAACCTTTTTAAAAAGGAAACGGGGATTCCGCTTGTAAAATATATCTCGAACCTGAAAATCTCGTATGCAAAAAAGCTGTTGACCGTCACAAATATGCCTATCGGCGAAATCTGTTTTGAATCGGGGTATGGCTCGATTCCGAATTTTATGAAAAGCTTTAAATTAAACACGGGCTATGCGCCCATGCAATACAGAAAGAATTTTAAAGAAATATAACGAAAACGTCGGGCGGTGTGCGCCGCCCGACAAAATAAAATCGGATTTTTAAAGTTTAAAACGCGTCGACTATTTCTTTGTCACAAAACGGTATAGCCGGCAAGCCTGCGCGGCTGAATATATTCGTGACATACCAATCTTCGTAACAATATCTTATCGCCGTGGCATTCTCTATCATCTCTTTGAACTCATCGCGTTTTTCCTCGCTCTCTTTCTCAATATCGGTATAAACAAAGTCGTTTTCTATCCAAAACATAACCGGTTTCCACTCGTCACCATGTTTTAATTCCATATTCAATATCGGGCTTTGGTTTGTCAATAAACCGCCATATGTATCGTCAAAATAAACTCTTATCACTCCGTCCTTGCGAACCGCACGGTTAAATCTCGGACTTTTCCACGCTATGTCCGCACTGTACAGAACCGACAATGCACAATTTGCAAGCCTTTTTCCGACCACGCTTTTGTTTCTCGGGTGAATGTCGTGCATCTCGCCCGAATCGCCGATGCTTATCATATACACATTATCATCGTGCGAAAGCTCATCTTGCGCACAGCGAATCTCCGCACTCGTGCAAACCTCGTGCTTGCCCTCCCACCGCGCATAGTCAAACGGCGCAATCTGAACGGTAAAAATCGGCATTTCGGGATTTAAAAGATCGCGCCGCCAAATATTTTCAAGCATCCGAAATCCCGTTTTATATCGCGCCTTTATATTGGGGTTCGGATAATTCCTGTCGCTTTCGCCCTGATACCACAACATCGCGCTTACGTTAAACGGAATAATCGTCTTGAACATCAATTCATACAGCGCACCGTATGCGCTCGGGTTATACGGATTTGTCCTGTCCGTCACACCCTTGATTTCGGGAAAATCCACCGTGCCGCCGTCGGGGGTTATTCGACAGAGTTTCTCTCTCAATTTTTCATACTCGACCGCCTTTTGATAATACTCCTCCGTTTTGTTGGCGTTTTTTATGTTTATAAGCTCTTTTACATCACAAATGCTGTCGTCCGCGTTTAACATTTCGTTTTCGTCAAGCCATTGAAAAACACTCGTTCCGCCCCAGTTACACTCGATGATTCCAATCGGAACATCAATGTTTTCGGCAAGCCTTTTTGCAAAATGAAAACCGACAGCCGACAAATCCAAGCCGTTGTCAAAATCGGCGTTTCGCCACGGCTTGTCGACACATTCAGACTCTTTAAACACCCAGCCTATCATATCATAACCCGGCATCGGCCGCCGCGGAACGGTGAAAAAGCGTATATCGTATTTTTCCGCGGTTTTAAGTTCGGACATACAATCGTTTGTTGCCGAAAGCGGCATTTCCATATTCGATTGCCCTGCCGCGATAAAGACCTCGCCGATACCGACATTGTTTATTACAACCTCGTTATCGCCCGTAACGGTCAGGGTATAATCCCTGCCGACCCCGACCGCGCCGAGCGTAATCAAAAATTTTTCATCCTTTGCCACAATCTCGGCGCGGCTTTCGCCTATTTGTGCCGAAATTTTTTCGCCTTTTCGGCACGTTCCGAATATTCGGATGTCCTCATTTCTCCGAAAAATCATATTATCCGTAAAAATACTTGCAAGTTTCATAAAGTTTCCTCTCAATAATTTATTTTTTATTTTTATGTCATATATTAATATAGTTATTTTTCATATGTTATTGATGTACGTATCAAAAATATAAAATATATTTATTATATCGCCGCACCCTCGTCAACGCTCGCTTTGCTTGCTCGAATTTTATCGGGATAAAATTCATCGCCTGCGTCGCAGCGTTTCCTCTTCCCAAAAAATTTCGGGTACAACCCTCATTTTTCGAGAACCCTATATTTTTTCACACATAACGTTTGTTACCAATATCAAAATATAAAATATTTACATTGCCGTCCGGGAGCGGCAGACGGAACCGGGCTACGGGCGATAAATTCAATAAAATTATTTTGATTTTGATACGGATAACCGCATAATTTGATTAACATCTCACGGGATGCCGGGGTCGCAGATTGCCGGTGGCAATCGTTTTGCGATTTGACCGAGTCGGCAGACGAGAGCCATCCCCTACAACCAAACTCAATGTATACCTCATTCCGTAGGGGCGGGCATCCTCGACCGCCCACGAATATACGAACAAATATCGATAAATTGTGCGGTTATCCGCGTGATTTGATTAACCCTTTCCCAAATCCTCAATCGGGCGCATACTGCGCTCAAAAATACCGTTCATAAACGCAAGCGCCGTTCCGTAATTCGTTATAGGCACGCCCTCGTCCCCGGCGCACTTTACGCGATAAAGCATTTCGCGTTCGTTTATCATACAGCCGCCGCAATGTATAATCAAAGCGTATTTTTTAAGCCTTTCGGGAAAGCCGCCGCCCGATGAGGTTTCAATATTTAAATCCGCCCCCGTGAACTTTTTCAAAAGCATCGGCAGCTTTACCGTGCCTATATCCTCACAGGTTCGGTGATGCGTACACCCCTCGGAAATCAGCACCGTATCGCCGTCTTTTAAATCCTTGATTTTTTCAACGCCCTTCGCCGCCGCGGAAAGCAAGCCCTTATACCTCGCCATTATTATAGAAAATGACGTAAGCGGTACGTCATCGGGAACGATTTTTGCAACCTTGGCAAACGCTTGGCTGTCGGTTATGACAAGCCGCGGCTTTTTATTCAGACCCCCGAGGGTTGCCGCAAGCTCGGTTTCGCGACACACCGCCGCAATCGCACCGCTGTCCAAAACATCGCGCAAAACCTGTTGCTGAGGAAGAATGATTCTGCCTTTCGGCGCGGCTTTGTCAATCGGGATAACCAAAACAACCGTGTCGCCTTCGTCAATCAAATCCGACACAAGCGGCTTTTGCACACCGCCGCCCATCATCTTGCCCAAAAGATCTTTTAGGGCGTTGACCCCCTCGCCTGTCTTTGCACTGACATAAATCTCGTTCTTATCCGCTTTTTCTCTCTTATCGCATAAATCGCATTTGTTAAACGCCGTCACATACGGAATATTTTTCCTTTCAAAAAGCTCAATCAGCTCTCTGTCCGCACTGCGAAGTCCCGACTTTGCGTCCGCAACAAGCACCGCCGAATCGGTTCGGTTGAGTATTCGCCGTGTTCGCGCAACGCGCATTTCGCCAAGCTCGCCCACATCGTCATACCCCGGTGTGTCGATAATCATAACCGGACCTATCGGAAGAATCTCCATTGCCTTTTTCACCGGGTCGGTGGTCGTTCCTGCCGTGTCCGACACAACCGCAATATCCTGGTTGGTGAGTTTGTTCACAAGGCTTGACTTGCCTGCGTTTCGGCACCCGAAAAAACCGATGTGTACCCTGTTCGCCATAGGCGTTTCGTTCAAGCTCATCACTGTTGCCCCCTTACCTAAAATCTGAAATCCCTCGAACCCTTTGCGATATTTTCAAGGTTCTGTTTTGCTATTTCTTTAACCTTTTCTTTCGGAATATTCTCTATTTCTTTTTCGATGAGTTCTTCGCCGATTTTTCGGGTCTCGTCACTCGCATAATCCATCAAAAATTCCTTTAATGTCATAAGCGCGTTCGGGTGACAACAATTCTGAATCTGCCCGCTCTTGCACAGGCTCATAAAACGGTCGCCTGTTCTGCCTTCGCGATAACAGGCGGTACAAAATGACGGAATATACCCCATTTTCATCAACCACCGGACTACGTCGTCCAATGTTCTTTGATCCGATACGTCAAACTGTTCGGTATCGGTCGGTCTTATCTCCTCTGTATATCCGCCAACGCTCGTTCTCGAACCGCCCGAAATCTGTGAAACGCCGAGGTGAATTACTTGCTCTCTTACCTCTTGTGATTCTCGCGTGGAAATAATCATACCCGTATACGGAACGGAAATTCGAATCAGGGCGCACAGCTTTGCGAAAATTTCGTCCGAAATACCATTGTCAAATTCGTCGGGGTCGATGTCGTCCGCGTGCTTAACCCTCGGAACGCTTATCGTGTGCGGTCCGACCCCGTGAACAGCCTCGAGATGCTCGGCGTGCATCAACAGCCCTGCAAATTCGTATTTGTACATTTCAAGTCCGAACAAAACGCCGAGACCAACATCGTCTATGCCGCCTTCCATTGCCCTGTCCATCGCCTCGGTATGATAATCATAGTCGTGCTTTGGACCTGACGGATGCAGATTTAAATATGATTCTTTGTGATATGTTTCCTGGAACAATATATATGTGCCGATTCCTGCGTCTTTGAGTTTTCGATAATTCTCGACCGTTGTTGCCGCTATATTCACGTTCACACGCCTTATTGCGCCGTTTTTGTGCTTAATCGAATATATGGTCTTTATACAATCGAGAATATATTCAATCGGATTGTTCACGGGATCCTCGCCTGCCTCAATCGCAAGCCGTTTATGTCCCATATCCTGAAGGGCGATAACTTCATCCCGAACCTCGTCTTGAGTCAGCTTTTTGCGCGGAATATGCTTGTTTTTTGCGTGGTACGGACAGTAGACACATCCGTTCACGCAATAATTTGAAAGATACAGCGGCGCAAAGATTACTATTCTGTTGCCGTAAAAATCTTTCTTTATCTGTTCGGCAAGAGCGTATACCTCGTCCAGCTTTTCTTGATTTTCGCACGCAAGCAGCACGGACGCTTCGCGGTGATTCAGACCCTTTCTGAGCTTTGCCTTTTCTATAATGCTGTCGATAAGCTCAATGTTGTCTTTGTTTTTATCCGCATAGGATAGGGTTTCTCTTATTTCTTCGTCCGATATAAATTCATCGGCTTTCATTGATTTTGGATTGTACATTTTCGTTTTTCTCCTTTACATTAATCTATATTAATCGTTGTATGTCAAAGCGGAATAAGCTGTCTTTACGTTTACGCCGTCCACGCGTCCTATCTTGCCCGTCATTGCGCTGATTACGCTTTGCGGCGCGTCAGCGACCACGCTTATTATGCAAATATTTCTCTCGCGGTACGGAATCCCCATTCTTCCCACGATATACCGTCCGTATTCGTGCAAAATCTCGTTTATCATCTCTGCCGAATCGTTCTTTTCGACAATGATTCCGACCACGGCAACTCTCGTTTCCATATGTATTTCCCCTTTGTTTTGTATTTAAATAAAAAAGCGACCGTGCGCCGACACAGTCACATTTACCCGACAACCTTACCGAAACATTTCAGCACGATTATAACGTTTATGCAAATATTTCCGTATCTTTCGCCTCAAAAAAATTTTCAACGTCAGATTACTTTGTACCTTTATTATATCAGTCGGATTTTTATTTGTCAATACCGTTTTTTCGCAAACCCGCAAATTTTATTTTCATAAATGATTGTGATAACATTCCGTTTATCATCCGTATTAAAATTATTTTGATTTTGTATTTTTTCGCATCCATTCCGTTTGATTTTCAATTTTCCATTCTTCATTAATCACGCCATACAGACGGGTATTATCGGCTTTTTGGCGCGATTGAAACAATTTTTTAAAAAAATTCTCAAAAATTTGAAAAAAAGACTTGCATTTTGTGATAAAGAGTGTTACAATATAGATTACTGATGTTATATCAAGATTAGATTTGTTGTTTGGAGGTGAAACCATGCCTAATATTAAGTCAGCTAAAAAAAGAGTTAAAGTTATCAGCAAGAAAACTCTTCAAAACCAAATGCTTAAATCACAGCTCAAAACTGCGATTAAAAAGTTTGAGGCTTCTCTTAAAGATGGAAAGGCAGCTGCCTCCGAAGCTTATAACTTTGTTGTAAAGAAAACTGACCAAGCTGTTGCAAAGGGTATTCTTCACAAGAATACTGCTGCCCGCAGAAAGAGTCGTTATGCTGCAATGCTGAACAAGATTGCGTAAAGCAGACGTATACATCGTTTGATGACAACGATGTTCTTAATAAACCACTATAGGTTTTAAGATGACGGGCGAAACCTGTTGAAAGGGTTTTGTCAACCAAATTTAAAAAATTCTACACTACGATAAAAAGCGGCGTTTATGCCGCTTTTTTGTATATCCCTTTATTTTTGATTTGCTCGGCGTGCTTATCTTGTTTTATACGTTGTAATTTATATATGCCGCTCGCCGCTTAAAAACTCTTTGACCGCCGAAACCGCAGCCTTTGCGTCACCGACGCCGAGTTCATACACTTTTTGCAGTTTTTCGGGATTGCGCTCAATCTTCTTGATTTCAATCGGCTTTGTCGGGCGGATAACAAATATATCGCCGTTTTCTTCCTTTTTCTTCAACCTTTCAATTTTTTTATTATAGTTGTCATAACGCATTTTAAGCCGCTCGGCAAAGACGGGATACTTTCGGTAATATACTTTTGCCGACATGGGCGGCAAAGGCTTTTTGACATAATTTATGTCACGTGTGAGTATTACCACCTGTTTTTTATAACCCATTTCGGCGAAATGTTCGAACGGAATACTGTCCGAAATTCCGCCGTCAAGGCACGGAATACCGCCAATTATTACGGGTCTTGACATAAAAGGCATTGATGCGGACGCACGCAGGACATTGAGTTGTTCAAACACCCTGTCTATCTTTATATACTTTGGCATACCGGTATACATATCCGTCACGACCGCATAAAACGGAACGCCCGACTTTTCAAACGTTTCATCATCGAACACGTCAAGCTCTCTCGGCACTTTTCCGTATGCAAACTCTGTATTCACTATATCACCCGTCCGCAAAAGCGAGCCTATGCTGATATAATTCTTATCGGGATTAAATTTTTTGCTGTATCTGATTACTCTTCCCCTCTGTTTGGAAAGATAGTTCACGCCGAAAACCGCGCCTGCCGAAACGCCGATTATTCCGTCAAATTCAATGTTTTCATCCATAAACACGTCCATAATCCCTGCCGTGTACATTCCGCGCATAGCGCCGCCTTCGAGAACAAGTCCGCTTTTCATATATTGTCCGCTCCTCTCTAATTTGTCTTTCATTGGTTATTATACCCCTTTTTTAAACAAACTTCAAGTACAGATTTAAAAAAATGTTAGAATTTAATTTTTGCAAATCTTGGTGTTAAGCCGTAATGCTCAAATACGTCTTTTAAATGAGTAAGCACAAAACATCAAACAAATATCCACGGTTTTTGAATGAGTTAATTTTTTGTGAATTTCGACATAAACCCGTAGGGGCGCCCCCGTGTGGGCGCCCGAGCATACGAGCAAATGTCATAAAT
>ERZ825159.819-NODE-819-length-35612-cov-5.408415_pt1 | contig 35612 bp, 40 predicted proteins | sample MGYA00519932_ERZ825159 | MGnify/ENA primary metagenome ERZ825159 (study PRJEB31778, sample SAMEA3449191) | human gut metagenome | biome: human gut; feature: human-associated habitat; material: faeces | place: United Kingdom | collected 2010/2012 ... | reverse complement strand
TAATATAGCATAAAATTATCGGCATGTCAAGGGCGCCCTCGTAAGAGGGCGTGCAGATTACTGACAAACCCACCATTTTCAGGTGGGTTTTTGTCATACATATTAAAGCCTGTCAATCCCACCAAGTTATGGACATATTAAAAGTTCCCGATGAAAAATGCGAATTTCCTCTATTTAGGAATCCCTCCTAATATTATCTTCATCCCCCGAAGCCTGAGCAATAGGCATCGGGTAATCGTTGTTTTTATGGATATTGAAAGCTAAAATTCGGCTTTCAGCCCACAAAAACTACTTAGATTATATTATCATTTTGGAGCTAAATTTGAGGTTTACACAAAATGAGGGATTGCCCCTACTCGATTATTATCCGTTTATCGTCTATCCTCCGATTTTTCTGAAAACGCAAGCCATTTTGCACCATAGCTATCCAGTGAAAAACGGTTGCCGCATTCATTTTCAATAGCATGATGCTTTACACGATACCGGCCTCGCAGTTCTTCCCTTAAGCTGCTGTCAGCAGAGATTGGCTCAACCCATATTTGCAATCCATATTGCAATTCACTCCTCGAAAGCGGTTCTGAGTTTGGTATACTGCTTTCAGCAAATGTTGGTGGAGCTATAAACAATTCCTCTGCTTTTTCGAAGGGAATGATAATATTACATCCTATCAGATGTGACTTTGCATAATCAACGAGCATCCAACCATGCCTTGCAGACCACACAGGTTTTTCGTGCAAAATTGGCAGCAATTTTTTATTAAGGATAGCCCTGTTATCAAAGCTAAGTTTGATGTCTATGCGTCCGAGTAAGAAGTCCGTTGTAACACCATAGAGTTCGGCCATTTTCTCCAATCCCTCAACGGATGGTGTTTTATTTCCTGTTTCCCATGCACTCAATGTAGGCTGAGAAATTCCCAACAATTCGGCTGCTTCAATAACTTTTAATTTTTTTAATTGTCTCGCTGTTCTGAATTTATTCTTCATTTGCACCACCTAATTCTTCAGCGTAATCTGCCGGTAACCTTTCGTGTCCGAGCCGACTCTGCAAATTATATTTTTGCTTTTTAATGACTTTATCAAACCGCCAATTGTTTTCCGGCTGACATTTAATTTCTTTGACAGAGCTTCATATGTTTAGGCAGGATCCTCCATCAAAAGTGCAAGCAGCTGATTCTCTGTTTCAGTCACCCTCTCAGTCACCCTATCGGTTGATGTGCGCACAACTCTATCCTCCGGTGCTGAAAACTTTATCATGATATCCTGCGGGTGAACAGTAAATTCCAGCTGAAAAACACCATCATTTTTACATAAATCCGGCAAGATAAAACACATAAGCTATATTCGGCTTTCGTTGCACAGAGCATTTACACGTCTTACGGAAATCCCCCATATTTTTGCAATTTCCGAAACAGATATATTTCATAGTGTTTTTATCCTCAATATGATTATATATATTATATTCCAAAATCGGAATATAATCAAGAGGTTTTTGTGAAATAAAGCTTTTGCGTCAATTATTTTTTTGATAATTAAACTCTTTTGTGCAGATTAACCGCTCTTTACCTGCTTTATAAAAAAACAAATTATAAAAGTTGCAAAATCAATCTCGGTTTCGTGTAATTAAGTAAAAGAACCAAAGATACACTACAAAGGAGGTTTTCGATATGAAGAAAACAATTAAAATTTTTGCATTTGTTCTCAGTCTGACACTTTTGATTACGGCGTCTGTTTCCGTTCGGGCAGAAGAAATCCCCAGATCCTCTGTTCCGCAAAACGCAACCGAAGAAAGTATTCTCATAACCGAGAATTTAATCAGTGGTATACTGGATGAAGTATCGCAGGGACTCGGATATCTTGAAGCGAGAAGCAAAGCAAACAATTTAATTTACAATGCCGTTCTTTCGGGTCAGGCAGGCGGATACGGGTATGGTCTCCTCTCTCCAATTGCGTGCAATGCAATTTTTGAGTATAGGGATATTTACCTCAGACCGGATTTTTATGTCGCTGCAGAAGCAAATGTAAGAAATATGCTTGCAGACTTGATAACACAAGTTGAAACAGGAATGGATTACGAAGAGGCCCGTAAAGAAGCCTACACCAGAATTTACAGGTCGGTTGATCCGAATTTTGATCCATCTGAACGCGAAATGACTGACTTCTGTTATTGGGATACTCCGGCAGTCGATTCTGCAATGTTTAACAGAGCAAGAAAGGTTCTGCTTGATGCAGAAGCAAAGTATAAAACGCAGCTTAATGTGCAATAATGAAAGTTCTTTTATAAAAACACTTGAAATTATTTTGGAAATCTGGTATAATAACAATATAAGTTTCAAGGTTTCAAAAAAAGAAATCATAGTTTATCAGAGTATTCACAGTGTCTAAGGATTTATTCTTTAGGCACTTTTTTTATTTCTGCTGCCTCTTTAATAAGAGGCACAAATGCCGAAAGCTGCAGGGTTATTCCCTGCGGTTTTAACATGAGTTATTTACTCACAATGCACTCAAAGAAAGTTATCTTTCGATGAGTGCATTTTTATATATACAAAAACAGCCTTAGCGGCTCAAAACTCGATATATTCCGAGAAGCCGCAAGGCTCTCGTTATATATAAAAATTTATTTCAAAGGAGGTAGATTACATTGATTTTGTATCTACAAACAACAACAAATGTGCAGGACTTGGTGATTGACTACATTGAAGTCAAATTGAAGTCCGGCAAAACCGTCAGCTTAAACCGGGATGAAAGCGGTATAAATCGTAAAGAACTTTTTATATCTGCTCTGCCGGAATATGCGGAATTAACCTATGAAAGGAGTTACACAAATGGCATATAATCAAAAAATTATGCGAATGAAGGAGCTTATCGAAAAGCTCACAGAGGCAGACATTGCCTATTACAAAAATGATGTTCCGATAATGTCGGACCGTGAATACGACTTGTTATTCGATGAACTTGCAAAGCTGGAGACTGAAACAAGACTTACGCTTTCAGGTTCTCCGACGCAGAAAGTATCCGGCGAAATTCTGGAATCACTTACCCCTGTCACACACTCAAAGCTGATGCTTTCGGCAGATAAAACAAAATCCGTAGATGATTTAATTAAATTCGCAAAAGGCAGAGAAGTTGTGCTTTCATGGAAACTGGACGGCTTAACCATTGTTATCCGTTATAAGGACGGCAAGCTGAAACAGGCCATTACCAGAGGGGCTGAAGGAATTGTCGGTGAGGATGTTACGCATACGGTAAAGACATTTCTGAACGTTCCTCTTACAATTCCGGAAAAATCCGAGTTTGAAGTGCGCGGCGAAGGCGTCGTATCCTATAAAAATTTCAATGAAATCAATCTCGGTCTGGATGAACCTTACACGCTTCCGAGAGCCTTTGCATCAGCGAGTACGCGTAAACTAAACTCAAACGAGTCAAAAGAGCGCAGATTGGAATTTTTTGCGTTTGATATTGTGTCGGAAAACAATATACCTTTGACCAAAACAGATGAGTTTGAGTTTATGGAACGCAACGGATTTCAAACGGTGCCTCATGTGTACTTAAACGCTGACAGCACGGCGGACATTATCAAAGCCGCAGTTGGAAGATTTGAACCGAAGCTCTATGGATATCCCGTTGACGGACTGATTATGGAATATAACGATATTGCCTACGGAAAATCACTCGGCGCGACAGGACATCACGAAAATCGTCTGATTGCGCTCAAGTGGAAGGATGAACTGTACGATACCAAATTTCTTGGTGTCAGACTGGCAACAACCCGAACCGGCATGGTAAGTATTACGGCTCTTTTAGAACCCGTAACCATAGACGGAACGGTTGTAACACACGCAAGTCTGCACAATGTCGATATTTTCGAGAAATTTAAGTTTGGTATTGGCGATACAGTAAAAATCTATAAGGCAAATATGATTATTCCGCAGGTTGCTGAAAATGCGACACAAAGCGGTACATACAGCCTTCCGATGATTTGCCCGTGCTGTGGTCAACCGCTTGAAATTGACAAAACTTCCGGAGGAACCCGTGTGCTGCGTTGCAATAATCAGCATTGTTCGGCAAAGCTTGTCAGAAAGTTCGTTCATTTCTGTGATAAACCCGGAATGAATATCACCGGCATTGCAGAGTCAACGCTTGAAACCTTTGTCAGCAATGGCTGGGTGAAGAATTTCGGTGATCTTTATGAGTTAGAACAGCATCATGATGAAATCGTAGATGCTGATGGATTTGGCGAAAAGTCATATCAGAGAATGCAGAAATCTATTGATGCCGGCCGCAAATGCACACTTAATCAGTTTATTGCAGGACTTGGCATTCCGATGGTAGGTCGTTCTGCCGGAAGAATACTTAACAAGCACTTCGGCGGAGACTGGAATGCGTTTGAAGATGCAATTAAGAGCGGATTTGATTTTACCGTTCTTAAAGACTTCGGCGAAACAATGAATAATAACATTCACAAATGGTATGCGGACAAAGATGAAGAAAAGCTTTGGCGTCCATTGCTTACAAAAATAGAATTTATCAAAGAGGAGAATAAAACTATGCGTACAAAAATCACACCTTTATACGGAAAAACAGTTGTTGCGACCGGGAAGCTTGAAAACTACACCCGTGACGGCATTCAGAACAAGCTGATTGAACTGGGAGCAGTTCCGGCATCTTCGGTTACAAAAAAGACAGATTATCTTATTGTCGGTGAGAAAGCAGGCAGCAAACTTCAAAAAGCTCGCGAGCTTGGCATACCTACACTGACAGAAGCAGAATTTGAAGACTTGATTTCTGATTAAAACTATCCGGAATCACATTATGCGGCGGAGTGATAAAAGCTCCGCCGTTTTCTTTAGGAGGTTTTTTATGAGAAAGAAAACAATAGGAAAACTGTCATTCGGTCCGACCGTAGACATTACAGATCCTTGCTATGACAGAGATGTGTGGTGCCGAATGAATATCTTAAAACACATGATACAAACAGCAGAAAAATCAAATCTGCAAAATGAAGGGAGAAAATTTGTATGAGTAAAAGATTGGAATATTATTATGATAATCTTAAAAAATTAAAAATCGGTTTGGATGAACCGTTTAAGTTCAACTGTACTATGTGTGGAAAGTGTTGCATTAACAGAGATGACATACTTCTCAATCCAAAGGATTTATTCAATATCGCAAAGACGTTGGAACTTCAGCCTATAGATGTTGTCGAAAAATACTGCGATACATATATCGGTGAAGATTCACGGTTTCCGATTGTAAGGTTAAAACCGCAAGGAAATTTAAGACGCTGCCCTTTGCTCAAAGATAAAAAGTGTATGGTACATAGCTCAAAACCTACAGTATGCGCTATGTTCCCAATAGGAAGGGTGATTTCCGTAGAGGGCGCTTCCAAAATCGACTTGTCAAGCCCTTGGGATTACAGTAAAATACAATATATCTTTGATCCGCCTCATTGCGGCGACGACTCTGTAACTCATACGGTCAGAGAATGGTTTACTTCGTTTGGCATAGATATTGAGGACGAGTTTTATATCAAGTGGAATATGGTTCTCGGAAATTTCAGCAAAATTTGCAGAAAAGCAGAAAAGAACTTTACAATGCCGAAAACAACGGAATATTTGTGGAATGCTCTGTTTGCGAGTCTTTATTGCTCTTACGATACACAAAATGATTTTATGGAGCAATTTGAGAACAATGTCAATCAAATCAAGCCCCTTATGGAACAAATCGACATTCAATATGAAGATGAAAAACCCAAAACAGTGTATCACAAAAAGGTTAAGAAAAAGAAATGGAAAAAGCAAAAAAACAAGTCGAAAAACAGGAGGAAATAACTTATGTCCGAAGATTATAAAAATAATCAAATAATCCGAAAAGATGCAAAAAACTGTTTCATTGAAAGCTTAAATGACAGCTTTCCTATCGGCAAGGCACATTTAGGATTTGCTTCATATGATATGAGCAACCCCGCCGGCAGTCGTCAGACGAACAGAATTAACATCTACATATCTGTCGAAGAATTGTTGGAATTGTGCCGGAAATTATCCTGCGGAGAACTGAAATATATGTTTCAAAACAAGAAAAAGGCGTCCGACAGTTCACCGCTATATCAATGCCTCGGCGGGACATCAGCGGAACGGCTCAAAAAGGCAGGTAAATCAAGAGCTGACGGCATGAGCCTTTCAAGGACTGCACAGATTATCTGTGGCAGTAAATGCGATATTCTCTTTATTGCGGATAGCGGTCCGGGCGAAGAAAACGAAAAGGGGCTGATTGTACCGAGGTTCGGAAACAAGCCGGAAAATCATGTGGCAGTCAGTATGACCTTTGATTCGCTCAGTGAATTGCTACTAATGACTAAAACTCATTATGAGGCATGGCTTTCGGCATATTATGCTGTTGCATTTAAACCTCAATTCAATTCCACGCCGAGACAGATAGCGGAAAGTCCGCAATCGTTCGGCTCGATTATATAGTGTACCTGTTTGTACGAATGACGGCTTGAAATACAGCCGTCATTTTTTATGCACCGAATTAAATATAGGATATTTTGCAATAGCTCTTGACAAATGAAATAAAATGTATTATAATTAACTCGAAAGTTAATAACTTAAGAGTTAATTATAATACAGAGGTGATCTTGTGTTTATAGGCAGAGAAAATGAACTTGCAGACCTTAATGATATGTATAATCAAAATAAATTCCAGTTGTTCGTACTGTATGGGCGCAGACGCGTAGGAAAAACAACTCTTATAAATGAATTCTGCAAAAATAAGGATGCCATCTTCTATTCTGCAGAACAAAGCAACAACAAATTAAATCTTGAAAAGTTTTCCGGTCAGGTATTTCAGTTTTACAGTGAAAATACGCTTGAACCGTTTTCCTCTTGGGCGAATGCACTGACATATATTAATGACAGACAGAAGGATAAAAGACTGATTATTGTTTTTGACGAATTTCCGTACTTGGTAAAAAAGAATAAGGCATTATTATCCGAGCTTCAGCATTTAATCGACCATAAACTGCAATACGGAAACCTTTTTATTATACTTTGCGGCAGTTATATGGGATTTATGGAAAAAGAAGTTTTGAGTTCAAAAAGCCCATTGTTTGGACGCCGAACCGGACAACTTCATATGAAATCTTTTGATTATCACACAAGTTTGCGTTTGCTTGACGGTTTTTCGGATGAGGAAAAGCTAATGCTTTACGGTGCTTTTGGCGGTACGGCTTTATATTTACAGCAGATTCAATCGGAAAAAAGCTTTGAAGAAAACATTAAGTATGCTTTTTTGAGAACAACAGCTTATTTGTATGAAGAACCCTTGCTCTTACTCCGTCAAGAGGTACAGGAACCGGGTATATACAGTGCAATTATTGAGGCGATTGCCGGCGGTGCCACACGGTCAAATGAAATTTCAACCAAGATTGACGAAGAACCTGCCAAATGCTTAAAGTATATCAAAATCCTATGTGAGTTGGGAATTTTATACAAGGAGGTGCCATTTGGAGAAAAGCAGACATCACGAAAAACAATATACGGTATATCGGATTTTATGTTTCGGTTTTGGTATCGTTATGTGTTTACAAACAGATCTCTAATTGAAACAGGTGCGCAGGATGCTATATTGAAAAAACGCATTCAACCGACTTACAGTGATTATATGGGTTTGGTTTTTGAAAAGATTTGCAGTGACTATTTAATGCTGCAGAATATCCGAGGCAATTTGCCTATTTTGTTCACTAAAATAGGCAGATGGTGGGGGTCTGACTCTGCAAGCCACTCGCAGGCTGAAATTGATATTGTTGCAAACGAGGGCAAAGATTATTTGATATGCGAATGCAAATGGAGAAATGAAAAGCTTGATCTCTCCGTTTTGAAAGGACTTAAAGAAAAAGCGGACGCTTTTATGAAGAAAAGAAACAACACATGGTATGTATTGTTCTCCAAATCGGGTTTCACCGATGCTGTAACAAATGAAGCCCAAAATGATGATCATATAATTCTTGTGGATTTGCACGATATAATAAACCTAAAATAAAGAATGTGTTAGATTATTATATTTAATTGCACTTTTGATACCAATAACGGCTCCAACACAGCCGTTATTCTTTTGTCTGTTTACGCCTATAAATTGGCACAAAATTGGCACAGCTATGCCGATGACAAGAAAAACATTATGTGTTATAATAATATCGTGTATAAGTGGGTTCGGGGACGGACTCACTTTTTTAATATAATTTCGGGAGGAATATATCTATGAAATATTGTCCGTTCTGCGGTGCAGTGCTGCCTGACGAAAAAATTTCATTTTGTCTGGAATGCGGCGAAAAGCTATCTGACTTCAATCTTCACACGAAAGCGGAAAAACCGGTGAAGAAACCCAAGAAAGAAAAGAAAAAAGGGGAAAAATCTAAATACAAGAAAAAACGAGAGCCGGAGTCAGAGCTGTTCAGCGAAAAACCAACTGAAAGCATTTCGGATAATTATGACGGGTATTATAACGATGTGACTCCAAAAGACTCGGTTATGCTGCATCAGGGCTTGGATAAAACTATGGTGAAAAAACTTGTAATCTTAATAGGTTGTGTCATCATCGCTATCACATTATGTGTTGTCGCGCTTGTTTTGCTTAGTTAGTTGCAATTTGAAGTTCTTTTTCGTGTAATTAAACAGAGGTGATGAGCAGATGCTATACTTATCTAAAGGAATTGCAGAAAAAGATTCTACGGAAAATTTAATTAAGGTACGCCGTGGCGATTATACATATACCGTTTCGGGGAATGCCGCAAAGCTTTGGCTTGCCGGGCGTTTTGGGTTTGCTGCCTGTGATACTGATGAAGAAATCAGTGATATATTAAATCTTGCAAAAATGGGATTGGCCGAATATGAAACAGAAGAATGCCAAGCATCGTGGTATAGGATTCTTACAAGGTGCGTTTGTGTACCGACAAAGAAAGGGTTTGCGGGATTTCTCATAAAATCGGAGAAAACTATGATGCGCTGGCTTAACTTTGCGGGAATACGATTGTCTACAGCTGAGCTGGTATTTCTCAGCGAAAACCACATTCAGCCTAAAAATGATTTACTATATGCAGATAATCGTCAGGCACTTGTAGAAACAATATATACTCCGGCAAATATTTTCGATAATGTTCTGGAAGCTCAGATGGAACACGCTTCCCTCCGTGATACTACCATCGAAACGATTATGTCACTATTGCGTAAAAAGAAAATCGTTATGCTGTGAGGTGAAACATATGCGTGAAAAACTTAGGAAAATTCCAAAAGCATTAAAAAAACAAATTCTACTTAGGTATTTATCAGGTGTGCTAATTTTCATATTATATGATATACTAATAGCAGACAGCAGAAATATATACATTTCGCTTCCGGTTATAATAATTTCAGTATTTCTGATTACAAACGGCAGTATTTTGTTGTATAATTGTGTTGCGGAAGAATATATGTGCGTATCCGGCATATGCCAGTCGGTTTGTAAAACACGCTTTTTAAGACAAATCAAATATTTCACGATGTTCTGTGATGATAAAACGGTCAAAGTATATCCTCACAGTCAGATTAAAGACATTAAAGAAGGCGTGGAAATAAAGATTTATCTTTCCGATAAAACATCGGTATACGCAAACGACACGGAATATGTTATATTAAGCTACTATGCAGTGGAAGCAGGAAATGAGGTGAAATAATGGAAATAACGAAAGAGACATTGCTTAAAATGTTAGATGAGATCAGAGAGTATATTGAAACTAACTCAAACAGCGACGGGACATTCAACTTTGACAAAGAGCGGGCGTGGGTGGCTTTGGACTTTGTAAAAAAAGAAATCAAAGCAAAAAATGCATAACTTTATTCAAAGCGATTGACGAAATAACATTTATGTGATATAATAAACACATAAGTTTCAGGATTTTCAATCGTAAAATCAAAGTTATCTAAGTTTTCAAAGTGTCAATCAGCACTGTTAAGGTGCTTTTTGGCACTTTTTTTATTTCTTTTTCTGCGCAAGTCGCGCAGATATTTATTCCCACGATTTCCGCCTGCTTGCAGGTTGAAATAAATATTATAATTTTATTGCAGGTAAAAACCTGCGGAAAGGAGCGCTTTTTATGATAAAAGCATTTGTAACGGACGCCGTTGTATCAAAGGGATATAACGGTCAGGACGCATTGAAGTATTCGGAGGACGGAAAATCTGTCAGATTCCGTATCGGCAAAAAGGTCTACGATACCCGATGCGAAAACAACACTCGCTGGTTTAATATCGGCGTAAAAGCATTCGGTGCGGTTTGTGAGCGTATTAAGAAAATGCAGCTCAAAGACGGTTCATATGTAAGCTTTATCGGGAAATTGGATGAAGATACATGGACCGACAAGGAAACCGGCGAAACAAAAACCGCTATGGTGATTATTGTTGACGATATTGAGTATACCGTAAGCGGCGGCTCAAATAAAGACAGTAATAACCAGAATAGGAAGAACATAAACTCCGCAAACGGACAAAATATGTCCGGTGCAGGCAGTCAGCCTACTCCTCCTCCGGCTCAGGGAATGCCCGATAATTTTTCAGGATATGAAAATTTCGGCGCAGGCGATTTCTTTGACGAAGGAATGTAAGCACAATGAATCAAGCGTATTAAACGCACATGAGTTACTTTACCGTAAGTATACTCATGTGCGTTTTTGCGTTCCAAGGAGGTTTTGTTATGACAAACGATGTGTTTTGTGCTTTGTCCGAATCTGAAAAGGCAAACAAAATCAAAACTGTATTAAGGCAGCGAACCGAAGATTTTCTAACGGATTCAGAAATCGAAATGATTGTGAAATCCGTCAGACTGAAAACTCAATACTGCGTTATAGTATTTGAAGATCCATATAAATTCTGCGGTTATATGTCGATTCTTCCGATTCAAGGCACAAAAACAGTTTTCGGGGGTGTTATTGCAAGTATGCAAAACTCTCCTGATGATTTATTTTGTCCGTTCCGTGCAGTTGCCGTTGTAAACGACGGAATTGACGGTAAAGATTCAAAAGGTCATATCGTCATATATCTTCCTCGAAAAGACTCCGGAAAGGAGCGCACAGGATGAACAATGACAAAAAGAACAATTTAGGACATGAGGCTCTTATTTTAATCGGCTGTATTATGCTGCTTGCTTTTATATGCAGATTATGGCCGATCCTGCTGTTAATGCTGCTTGCAGTATTTGCGGCTGCGATCACATTGCTGCTGAGACCTCAAACCGGCACAAATGATACCTTGCCCGAAACACCGCAGGCAAAAACAGATGTTAAACTTCCGAATGAAAAGGATGTTCAGGCTCTTGCGTATTCTGTCATACTCAGACGGATTACAGAGCTTGTTACAAACGAATATCCGAATGCACGCTGGATCTGGGAAAGCCCCAATGCCAAGCAGCAGATATTCATTATGTCGGAGCTTTACATCTTGCTTAACCATGCAGGCGGATATAAACGGGCAAAGGTACAGCTTCACAATTTTCGGGTTATCGGAATTGAATACGAGGGCATCGGATATGATGAGCCTTGCGTCAGCAGCGAAAAAGAAACTGAAGATATTCCGCTCCAAGAAGAATCCGAAAAACAAAACTACGAGTTAATTGCCTTTGAATGGGTGGATACTCACATCATTTCCATAAACGAAAAATGCAGTGAGGCTATCGGACAAGGATTTACCGAAATCCTTATATCCGATGATGAATTGCCGACGCCGGAAAGCTGGGACAATATATGTACCGAATTAAAGCGTGCCGGAGTCAGTCATACTGCAATAAGCGATGATGGAATTAAAATCAATCTTACGCAGTTAAATGCAGAAAGGAATTAAGAAAGTATGAGTACATACGTAAACAATTTATTCAATTTCAGCCGTTCTCTCCCTGAACCGTTTGATAAGCTGGCAAATAAAAAAATCAGTATCTCATCAAAATACGGTGACGGAACAACGGCCACCTTGTGTTCGACGGTAATTAAAGCCGTAAATGCAGTATGCAGCTGTATGAACGGCTCCGGACTCGGCGCCGTTGGAGTGATTGACCATAGGACTGTTGCAGAGTACAAATCCGCAATGGATCCCGACGCATATCACCTCGTTGTATATGACAGCGTTTCCGGGGCTATTATGGCAAGTGTATATGATAAGTCAACGGAAGTTTTGGAAACTTATGTCCTAAACTCTTCCGGGCGTGACGGAGCAGCCGTAATCATGGCGATGTTTCCTGTGCTTATGAATGATGACGAGTTCAAGGAAAACTTTGACACATATTACGATCAGTTTTTAGCGGGATTTCCCGATACCACGCTTACAAACGAAAGTATGGGGATCCTGTGCGATAATGCCTATCGGAGAATCAAAGATGAAACCTGTACGGCACATATTAAGACCAATATTGACAAAGCCGGTAATATGATGCGTGTGGCTCAGGCTCAGATTGATTCGGGAGCATTTACTCCCACTTCGGTTTTAGCCGGCGAATTTACTATTTTCGCAAACACCGGACCTGCTCCCATTAAAAAAGCAAGCACTGTTGTTGAACTCAGTGATTTTGTGGGACAGTATGAATTTGATAAGCGTACCTTTTCATCAGAGGAGCAGTCGCTGATCCCGAAGCTTCCCGAATGGTATGTAGTTCCGGAAGAGGTTGTGGATATTTGCAAACACGCAAAAGAAACAACAGGTAAACCGATGCAGATGCGAAATTTTCTGCTTCGCGGTCCTGCCGGAACCGGTAAGACAATGGGTGCGAAAGCGATTGCAGCCGGACTCAATCTGCCGTATGTGAAATACACCTGTTCCGCAGGAACGGAAATCTTTGATTTCATAGGTCAGATTTTTCCCGAAACCGATGATATGGCAACCGGCGATGCAGTGATTAACGAGCAGCGAAAGCAGCTTAAAGCGATGGGCGGTATCAATTACGAAAATGTATCGAAGCTCTTAAAGCTTCCCGATCTTGACGATATGGATTACGATCCGGCGGGAGTGTATGAAGCTTTGACAGGTGCTAAGAATGAATCTGCCACGGTTCAGGACTGTATGAGAAAGGTTTTGGATATCGTAACGGATAAAATCAAAGAATTATCCAAGCCTGCTCAAAACAGCAATTCAGGCGGACAAAAATATACCTATACTGAAACGGATTTCCTGAAAGCTCTGAAAAACGGCTATGTAGTCGAGTTGCAGGAACCTACAACCATTGTTCAGCCGGGAGTGCTTGTCGGACTTAACTCATTGCTTGAACAGTCCGGTTCAATTACATTGCCCACAGGCGAAATCATAGAACGGCATCCTGATGCGGTTGTTGTGGTTACTACGAATGTCAGCTACGAAGGCTGCCGCGGACTAAATCAGTCTGTTATAGACAGAATGAGTCTGGTACGGGATGTTGAACTTCCATCACCGGAGGTTATGGTTCGGCGTGCCATGAGCGTGACAGGTGCAACTGACGAGTATCAGGTTTCACAGATGGTACAGGTTGTAAATGATATGGCTGAATATTGCCGGAAATCCGGCATCAGTGATGGCAATGTCGGTATGAGAAGCCTTATAGACTGGATTATCAGTTCCGAAATTACCGGTGATATCCATGAGTCTGCCCTTCATACGATTGTCAGCAAAGCAACTTCCGATGAGGCAGACCGAGAGGCACTTATTGCAACGGTACTTGAACCCCAATTTGTCCCAAAACGGCATAAAGCAACAGCATAAACAAAGAAAGGAGGCTACCCTATAATGGCAAGGGTGAATCACAAATTAGTAAAACAGCGTTTGAATGAAAAACGCAGCTCAATTACGGACCGGCAGTTCTTCTCTTCCCGTATTCTTGCAGGACATTTTGAAGACATTGCAACGGCACAAACAAAACGGTATAAATACAATCGCCGTGTCCGCGTCAACTTGTATTGGAACTCGAAAGACGGCAGCATTGCCTGCACAAATAACGAGTTTATCCGCATAAACTGCGGAAACAAGTTTGTAACCAAAACAAAAGGCAGAGAAAACCGCTACAATATTGTGGCGGGATTGTTTGCTCACGAACTCGGACATGTACTGTATACCGATTTTCACGGCGAACAAACTCATACAAATGCGTTCGCAGGGCATTACTGGTATCCGGCAACCCCAATATTGAAAAGCTCATCTGATAAAATGAATGAGCGCGCTATTTGGGACTATATCGCAGCCGACGAGAAAAATCTTGAAATGGTGCAGTTTATTGTGCGGCATATTCAGAATATTATTGAAGACGGCTACATAGAAAACAGAATGCTTGCAAACTTTCCCGGAACATTAAAGTACGGTCTTGAATGCGTCAGAAAAAAGCATTTTGAGTCTATGGATACCGTAACGCAAATGATTGAGTATGAGGACAATGGAGATGCACATATTTGCGAGAGTATATTGCAGATTATTTTATCTTATGCGAAATTCGGTGAGATAAAATACGGTGATGAACCTCTTACAGATGAGCGTATCAAAATCGTTTTTTCACTCCTTTCGGATATTGACAGAGCGCTGCTTGGAACTTCGTCAAAAGAGCGGTTCGATGTTACCAACACTATACTCATAAGGTGCTGGGATTACATACACAGTTATCTTGAGTATTGCAAGGAGAAACAAGCAGAAGCTGAAGCTGCAGGAGGAACTGCAACTATTGCGGAAACTCTCGGAGAAATGCTGAAAGCAATATCGGCATCTTCTGAAATTGCCGAAGGTGAAACTTCTCCCGTGCAGTCAGCAGGAAACGAATCCAACGCATCAGCAACCGGAAAGAACCGTGCTAAAACTCGTTTGAAACTCCAAGAGGCTGAAAAGTCAGATGATGAGAACTCAGATGACGGTTCTGGCGAAGGAGAAAATTCTGACGGCGAGGAAAATTCTGACGAAAATGACTCCTCCCAGACTGAAACGGAAAATTCAGAAAACGAATCTCAGTCCGGAGAGGACAGCTCGGCAAATGAAATATCAGATGGAGACGCTGATAGCGGCAGTGGAATGTATGACGGACATAAGCAAGATGTTACATCTTCCGAAAAAGGCCGTCTTCCTCACGAACAGACAGACTGCGTTTCGGATCCTATTGGTGGTTCGGTTGAAAAAAATGACGAATATGAACCGGAAATATACTCAAATGCAGCAAGTGATATTGAACAGGTCCTTGAGAAAATGGCTGAACGAGCTGCTTGTAAGGAACTCGAAAGCAAACGAACGCAAGAGCTTAACGAGGCAGCACAAAACATTTCATACGGAAATGTGCATTCCGGTGTACATGTTCAGGTAAATCGTATCAACGAGGTTGATGAGAAGTTAATCGAATATTATAACCAAGTGGCAGAACCGCTGCTTAAAATATCAAAGCAGCTAAAAGGTTCTCTGGTAAGACAGCTTAAAGAAAACCGACGCGGCGGTAAACAAACGGGTTTGATCATGGGGCGTCGGCTCGATGCTCACTCGTTGTATCGAAACGACGGTAAGGTGTTTTACAAGAATGCACTTCCGAATGAAATTCCGGAAATATCAATCGGCGTATTGCTTGACGAATCGGGTTCTATGAGTTCCTGCCAGCGTTCTACTTATGCAAGAGCGGCGGCAATCATATTGCACGATTTCTGTGAAAGCCTTAATATTCCGATTATGGTATACGGTCATTCAACGGGATATGCCGAAGATTATACGGAAATCGTCGAATTGTTTTCATATGCCGAATTTGAAGGCTTTGATAACGACGGTAAATATAGGCTCATGGATATCAGCTCGCGCGGAAGCAATCGCGACGGTGCTGCTCTCCGATTTGTTGCAGAGCAGCTTTCCAAAAGACCGGAAGAAATCAAAATTTTATTTTTGGTGTCGGACGGTCAGCCTGCCGCAAGCGGATATCATGGGACAGCTGCCGAGGAGGATTTACGCGGAATAAAACACGAGTATGGACGCAAAGGCGTTCTTCTCATAGCCGCTGCCATAGGCGACGACAAAGAAAGTATAGAAAGAATATACGGTGATTCCTTTATGGATATTACCGATCTTGAACAGTTACCCGCTAAGCTTACATCAGTGATTAAGCGACACATAAGGGTATAAAAACACACTATGCGGGTAACTGATGGATTTTCCACTGTTACCCGCATAATATCAAAAAAATTAAAGATAAGGAGAATGAAAAATGATTTATGAACAACTGCAATGTATCGGCGGATTTATTATTCTGATCGGATACATAAAACAAATCAGAGATATTTACGCTGGAGCTTCCTGTTTAGGATTGAGTCTTAAAGCTTACTCTACAGTGTTAATAGGCGTTTTCCTTATGGAGTTCAATGCATTAAATATCTTATTGAAAGGCTACGGCTCTGCTTTCTTTGTTACCAACACAATCACTTGTGTAATAATATCTCATCTGATATTGTTGATTTGGGCGCGGCAGGATGCAGAAAAAAAGCAAAGAACTATCAAAAAAGACGCCTTCTTTGTTTCAGTATACGATAATGACAGTGTTATTTTAACACCTTGCAAAGTTAATCTGAATACAAAAGAGATCAGCGACATTGTCAGCGCACCTTATGTTATTACCGAAACATTGACCTCCGAATGCGTTATAATCGGAGAAAATGAGTTTCCGGCTGAAGAAGCGGAATCCAGGCAGAACCAAGATAGTTTTTGGTACTAAGGGGGTATAAATTATGCCCGACAGGAAACTTACAAGCATTGTTTCATACCCTGAAAGAGGCATCGGCGGAAATAACCGTTATCGTGGAAATTGTTCCCCGAAGCTTGTTGAGGATTTAATATCCTTTTTTAAGCCGAGCGAAATATGCGATTATATGTGCGGAAGCGGAACAACAAAAGCTGCTGCGGATAATTGCAAAATCAAAAGCAACATTTATGATTTGCACAGCGGTTTTGACATCCTGAACTGCGATATTCCCGAACGCCCAGAGTTTGTTTTCTGGCATCCGCCATACTGGGATATTATTGTGTATTCCGATGTCATGTATAAAGCGTCAGATGTTATGAGTAAATTCGGATATGATCCGATTAAGCATGACCTTTCACGCATACAAGACTGGAATAAATTTGTTGAAGTTATGAATTATACAATGATGAAACAGTATAGCGCCTTGCAAAAAGGCGGACGAATGGCAGTTCTTATGGGCGATATAAAAAAGAAAGGCAAACTTTATAGTATGATTTCCGAAATTATAAAGCCCGAAACACTCGAAAATATTATCATTAAGGCACAGCACAACTGCTTTTCGGATAATATAAGCTACAGCGGACATTTTATCCCTATTCTGCACGAATATGTGATGATTGTGCGCAAGGACAATCCACTCATATTTCCGATACTGTTTAGTAAAAAACAAAATTCGGATATACGGGATATGCCCAGTGCTACATGGCGCGATGTTGTAGCGGCAGTTCTTGAAGAAAAAACTGAATCCGTACCGCTGTCATATTTGTATGAGCAGCTTGCAGAACACAAAAAGGCAAAACAAAATAAATGGTGGAAAGAAAAAATCCGCCAGACATTGCAGTATAATCCTGCTTATTTCGTTCATACCGAGCGTGGTATGTGGAAATTAAGCAGAACAACTGCATAGTTCAACCTAAAAGGGTGTTGCTTCGGCAGCACCCTTTTTTAACGTGCAAATTCAGGAGGTGTAATTAATGAGTGCATTACTATCGTTTATTATCGGTCTGATACTCGGCGGAGTGATCGGCTTTTTTGCGATGTGTTTATTTTAAATAAAACATAAGTGAATATTTTATAGTGAATACACATATAATAAAATCACGCCGAATGGAATTTTAAAATCTGACCGAATGAAAATACATAATCTGTACGAATGGTATTGCAAAATCAAACCGAATGTGTTATAATATACTTTGCAAGGAGGCGATTTCGGTTGAAAAAGGAATTATATAAACCGCGTATAATTGATAAACAAATAGAAACGTATCTTAACGCTTTCGGTGCTATATGTGTGGAAGGCCCAAAATGGTGCGGAAAAACATGGACTTCTTCTTACCATTCCAAAAGTGAAATTTACATCGGAGATCCAAAGGGCAACTTTCAGAACAGGCAATTGGCAGAACTATCGCCGGAACTGGTTTTAGACGGTGAAACTCCGAGAATGATTGATGAATGGCAGGAGTGTCCTCCGCTTTGGGATGCAGTCAGAAGCAAGGTTGATGAACGCGGTAGTAAAGGAAACTTTATTTTAACCGGTTCATCTACTCCAAAAAGAAAAGGAATATTGCATAGCGGCGCAGGCAGAATAGCCAGACTCAGAATGCGGCCGATGTCACTTTTTGAATCCGGCAATTCAAGCGGAAGTGTTTCACTTGAAGAATTGTGCGAAGGAAATATGAAACCTGCAATGACGGGCGAAGTCGAACTCAAAAATCTTGCAGAGTATATTGTCCGCGGAGGGTGGCCGGGAAATCTGGATATTCCTATTGAGCAGGCAATGCTGTTGCCGGCAGAATACCTGAATGCCGTTATTGAAGATGATGCTTTTCGTGTAGATGAAATTAAGCGCGATAAAGCAAAAATGCGGCTTTTGCTGCGCTCGCTTGCACGAAATGAAAGCACGACGGTAACGAACAAAACACTGAAAAATGACATAAAGGAAATTGATGATAATGACATAGATACGGATACGGTCGCTTCATACCTTGATTTATTTAACAGACTGTTCCTTTTGGATAATCAAGAGCCGTTCTCCGCTCATGTACGCTCCTCTGTCAGAGTAAAACAGGCTGAAAAAAGGCATTTTTCCGATCCGTCACTTGCATGTGCATTGTTAAAAGTGACGCCGGCGCATCTCATAAATGACCTTAATACATTCGGTTTTTTATTTGAGGCGCTGTGCGAAAGGGATATGAAGATATACGCAGAATCATTTGGCGGGAAGCTGTATCATTATCAGGACTATGCCGGAAAGGAAATTGACGCTGTTGTTGAACTGCCGGACGGCCGTTGGTCGGCTTTTGAGATAAAGCTCGGAGCAAACCAAATAGAAAGCGCTGCCCATGAGCTTGTTGCTCTCAGCGACGCTATTGCAAAGGAAAAAGACGGTATACCACCCTCTGTTTTGTGCGTGATTTGCGGTATGTCAAATGCCGCATACAGGCGCGAGGACGGTGTATTTGTGGTGCCGATTACCGCACTGAAAAATTAAAATTCAGTTTTATGCTCTATTCTTTGAAAATGGATTGACTATTTGAGAAAAATCTGATATAATAACTGTATAAGTTTCAAGGTTTCTAAAGAGAAATCAAAGTATATCAGAGTTTCAAAGTGTCAAATAGCGCGCAAATGTGCTATCTGGCACTTTTTTTATTTCATACCAATTCATTTTGGACAAAAAGCCGACATTCCTTTATGGTTTGCCGGCTTTTGTTATATAAATCAAAGGCGGTAAAACCGCAAATCAAAGAAAGGAGCATTTATTATGATGCAAAAATGTCAGGATGGTTACTATGTAACCTTTAGCAGTCTTCTTTCATTAGAGGACTACAACAAAGAACAGGAGGCACACACAAGATGGACCAGATGTCCGGTTAACGCCTTGAAAGTCAACGCGTTGGATAAGGCATCGCCGCTGTATGTAAACACATCTGCTTTTGCAAGTGAGGTTACATCAGACGCAATCGAGGACACGACAGAAAATCTGGGGCTTGCTATGGAAGTGGACGGCAAAAACTATCCTATCCGTGACACAGCCTACAAAAGCCTGCTTGACCGGGCAAAAATCAGCGGTAATTCTCTCGCCAAGCTGGAGCGAAAGGTTCTGGCAAAGGTATTGAATTCCTGCTATAAGCTGTATTCGGCAGACGCTTTACTGCTTATCCGTGATGAAAAGGTGTCGGCAGTACATTCCGGCGATGCGTCGGATTATTCGATATTGCCGATTCCGGAACTGTTGGATGCACTCAAAACAAAGCTGGACGCACGCTTCCCCGGTAACAACTTTGTAACCGGATATGCGGATCATTCCTTTACGAGTGCCGAATGGACTATGCCGGCACAGAAGGAAGATTTGCTCGGTGCATATGCGAAAGTGCTTGCTGCGCAAGGCAAAGGCACATTTGCTTCAAAAATCGTTCCGGGAATAAGGTTTATTACCTCTGATACAGGTGTTGCCTCAGCAAAGGTTTCCGCACTGTTGGTCGGCGGACAATATCCGATCCATATCGGAGGCTGCGTCGCTGTCGATCACAGGCACCAATCAAAGATTGCGGACTTTGACGCATCGCTTGATCAGCTTTTCGCACAATTCGGAGATTCGGTTGCAAAACTTCAAAAACTCATGGAAGTAACGCTCAGTTATCCGGTTAATGCTATGACTCGTATCTGTAAAAAACTCAGTCTGCCAAAAAAAGCGGCAGTCGAGGCAATAAGCATGTACGAAATGGCGTGCGGAAACGGACCGGCTACGGCTCATGATGTGTTTATGGCTATGCAGGAGATTCCGTTTATTGCAAAAAGCTCAGGTGTTCCCGAAGGCAAAATGTTGACCATAGAAGAAAATATGGCGCGGGCATTGAGTCTGAGATGGGAAGATTATGATCTTGCAAAGGCGGTGGATTACTAATGTCTGCCCCGAATATTCTTTGCGATACGGCCGGTATGACCAATGAACGCTGGCTTGAATGCAGAGCGCACGGACCAAAAGGCGATATTGAATACACCATAGGCGGCAGCGATGTCGCAGCGGTATTTGGTGTTTCCCCGTGGGTTACACCGCTGGAACTGTGGATGGTAAAGAAAGGACGCATTAAGAATCCGGCAAAACTTAATGAAAATCAGCTTGAAATGGGACATTTTCTGGAACCGATTGCCGCACATTTTTATGAAAAAAAGACCGGCAATAAGGTAACAGACGATACCTATATGTATCAGCACGCCGATTTCCCGTATGCGTTAGCCGACATTGACAGACGCTTTACGCGTGCAAGCGACAGTGAATCAGGTATTCTCGAATGCAAAAGCTGCACCTATCGTAAATCTTCTGCTTGGGATGATGGTGCCATTCCGCTTTATTATGAATTGCAGCTCAGGTTTTATCTTGCTGTTTTGGATGTTAATATCGGAGCCTTTTCTACAATCTGGGGCAATAACCCGGATTCGGATATGGCAATACCGGGGATTGAACGCGACAAAGCAAAAGAAGATATGATTTTTGAGCGCCTTGAAGAATGGAACTGGAGTCTCATTCACGACAAACCGCCTACAATGGCAGGTGTTGCTCCCAAACTGGCAATGGAGTCTTTGGCAAAAATATACGGTTCAAGCGTACCGGCGCTTCCGACCGTTGAATTTCCGTCAAAGTACGAAAAGCCACTTAGAAAAATTATTGATTTGCAGGGAAAAATTTCAGATTGCAAATCGGAAATCAAAAAATATGAATCGGAGGTTGAAGCACATTCTGTGCGAATTGCGGAATTAATGAAAAATCATGAACACGGCGTTTTGACAACAACCGCAGACAAGATTTTAATTGATTTTGCTACAAAAAAGAGTAAAAGAACCGACACCTCTGCTCTCAAAAGAGATTACCCGACAATTTATGACAGCGTGGTATCCACTTCCGAGAGCAGAAAACTTAAAGTATCGGTACAGCCACTTTAACAAAGAAAGGAAAATTTTTATGAACAAAAATATCTTAATGAGCAGTTTTGAAGCAGAAATGACTATGAAACTCTTAAACTACAACCGCACATTCAGAAAAGCATATATCTGCTCTCCTCTGAAAACGCCGACCGTAAATGAGTTTTTCAAAAACATTGAGCTGGCGCGCTGCTATGTGAACTATGCTACGGAGCATATGTGTGTATACGGCAAAGCACCTCATGCGGTATTGCCCACCATTCTCGGAGATAATTCTCCAGCGGAGCGAGCGCTTGCGCTTGAGTTCGGACTGAAGCTGTTGGAACAGTGCGATATTTTGTATGTATGCGGAAACAGAATCAGCGAAGGTATGAAAGGCGAAATCGGCAAAGCCGCAAGTCTTGGAATGCCTATCGTTGTTTTTGACGAAGAATTGTTTGTGGCTGTCAAGAAAATTGCAACCGCAAACGGTGCGCCAAAGCAGCAGATATCGCTCGACTTAAAGCATATGGCACTCTCATCGGTAGATCCGGACAGTTTTATCGACAGGATGGTGCTGACCAATGATTGAATTTGCTCAAAAGATTGATATGCGAAACCGCAAAAAAATGACAGAGTATCTTAAAAATCATTTCAGATACTACACAGCAAACTCCTGGAACCGTTCCACATCATATGCCTGCAATCTCAAAATATATAAGCTCGGGTTGAACCGCGAGATTGAAAACAAGCTTTATGAAATGACGGAATCTCAGGAGTTTTTTGATTATCTTCGTGATTTGCTGGACGAATTTAACGAGCAGCATAATTATCACTGGCAGGTGGGAATGAACGGTCGAAACGGCGGATACCTTGTTTTATATCACGGCTTTTGTGAGCCGTCAAAATACCGTTCCTATTGCACACACTGCGGTCAGAACAATTTCAGTTCTGTAACTGAAACCGGCAATATATGCGGCAAATGCAAGCGGCCTACAAGAGTTGATTATACTGTTGTGCCGGTTAGCACTTCCGTTTATCCGGGGCGAGGCACAGATGACGGTGAAGATTTTGAGGATTGGTCTATGAGTGAGTTGCGAGAGCGTGTCAGTCTGGTACAGGAACTTGATTCTTTGGCGGACAGGCTTGTAAAACAGGCTGTTTCCATTGCTGAAAACTATTCGGTTGAAGATGAGGAATATTATGTTGCCAAAACAAGAAAAGTTCTGGTGCCAGTATGATAAACAAAGTAAATCGGAAAGGAGACAAAAAATGCTATGTCAATTTGAAAGATTAATTTATCCGCACGATGTCAGTACAGCAGCAAACGGACAATATATGGTTGCCGTATACAATCCGTGTGAAAATGTTAAGGACAGTACCGGAAATGTTGTAACACAGGTAAAGGCCGTCGGATATTGCTTACCGACAGCAGACAATATCCGTTATGATATTCAAGGACACTGGAGCAAAAATTCCAAACACGGTATTCAGTTTGAGGTTGAAAACTACGAGGAGGTTATAACTCATACCAAAGAAGGAATTATCGGATATCTTTCCTCGGGACAGATAAAGGGGATCGGTCCAAAGGTTGCAGAGAAAATCTACAATGTTTTCGGTAACGATTCACTTGATGTACTCGATAAAGAACCCGAAAAGCTTTTGCAGGTATCAGGTATCAGCCAAAACAAACTGAAAAAAATATATAATTCATATCTTGCCAACCGTGGTGCAAGAGATATTATTGCTTTTCTTATGCCGCACGGAATTACGGCGAATAAAGCAATAAAATTCTATCAGCATTACAAAGAAAAGACAATGAATATCGTGAGAAACCATCCGTATCAGCTTTGCGAGATTTCCGGTATTGGCTTTATCGAAGCCGACAAGATTGCTATGAGCTTCGGGTTGAGCAAAACATCAACCGAGCGTGCGGATCAGGCGTTGGTCTACACACTTATGAATGCAGAGAAAGACGGGCATATCTGTATGGAAAAGCACAAGTTTATCAGTGAGTGCCAAAAGCTGCTGAATACACCTGAGCTTACCGAGCAGATGCTTGCAAACCGTGCGTCAAAACTTGTATATACAGGAAGGCTGGTTTCTTATGCCGGATTTGTGTATCGTTCTGAAATGGCTAAAACCGAATCGGATTTAGCATATCAGATTATAAAGCGCGAACGGAATGTGAAAGTTCCGAGCTATACTCACATTGGTAAGGATATTGCCGAAACTGAGAAAAAATTCAATGTTATATTTGCTGCTGAGCAGCGTGAAGCAATAAAAGCGGCATTGACAAACGGCGTATCTATTATTACCGGCGGCCCGGGAACAGGAAAAACAATGATTCAAAAAGCCATAATTGAGATCTATCGAAAAAACAATTACGACAAGGACATTAAGTGCTGCGCACCGACAGGGCGTGCAGCGCGGAGAATGACTGAATCAACCGGTTTTGACGCTTCGACGATCCATAAGGCTCTGAATCTGTTTGCAGATGACTCCGGCAATTACAGTGAGCCTGAATTGCTGGATGCTGATTTTGTAATTGTAGACGAGGTATCAATGCTTGATATTCATATTGCGGGAATGTTGTTCGATGCACTGAAGCATAATTGCCAGATTGTCTTAATCGGTGATTCGGAACAGCTTCCGTCGGTTGGTCCGGGAGCAGTGCTTTCGGAAATGATTGAAAGCAGGTGCGTTCCGACTGTCAGACTGGATACGGTATTCCGGCAAAACTCAGGCAGCAGAATTGCAGTCAATGCACGGTTAATACGACATGGTGATCATGAACTTGAATACGGAGATGATTTTGAGTTTATAAACTCACCGAACCTTGAGGAATCCGCAAAGATTATGGTTGATACCTACATTCGTGAAACCTCTAAATACGGAATTGACAATGTTGCCCTGCTTACACCGTTTCGCAAAAAGACAGCAACCGGAGTTAATTCTATAAACGAATCGGTTCGTGAAATCATTAACCCCGGCGCAGGCGGTATAACATTCAGAAATCAAAGCTATCGTCACGGAGACAAAGTAATGCAGATAAAAAACCATGAAGATGTCAACAACGGCGATATCGGTTATATAACCGATATTTCAAAGGTCGGAAACGATACCACGATAAGCATTGATTTCGGCGGCGGAAAAATAAAGGAATATGATATAAACGACATGGATCAGATAGATTTGGGCTATGCCTCTACGATACATAAATCGCAGGGTTCGGAATACAAATCTGTTATTATCAATATCCAGAACGCACATTATATCATGCTTAACCGACCTCTTATCTATACTGCAATTACAAGAAGCAAGGAAAAAGTTATTATAATCGGTGATAAAAAAGCTCTGCATATGGCAATCTCAAAGTCCGAAATAAATCGGCGCGGGACTTGCCTTGCTATGCGGCTGATTGAATTATCAAAATAAGAAAGAAGGGACATATCAAAATGGCTACACTTTTAGATAGGTATAGGACAAAAAAAGAAGCACTCTCATCTCAAATTGCGGCGAACAGTCTGCCGCTTGAAGATAATTTTGTTATGCAGGAGTTGAATTATCGGATTTCGGTTTTGGAAACCCTGCAAAGCTTTTGCAAAACTTCGCCTGTAACGATTGAAACAAAGGTTATTGCCTTCCATTTTCAATTGGTTGACAGGTACATTCACTTTCTTTTGGATGAGAGAATTTTCGGAACCAAAACCGATGAAAACGGGAAAAAGAAACGCAAAACTGCGTCTGATAGCTTAAAAAATGTGTTCAGCGATGCAGAGAAACAGTTTTCGTATTTTAATCCCAAAGGACAAAATGATTACAAAGACCGTATTGTACGCATGATAAACACATTTTTATGTGCTTGGGTGCAGTACAGAGAAACATTTATAGAAATCAAGGAGGCTTAAATGATGAGTCAGAATAACTCGAATGAAACTATTGCTATACAAAAAGCAAGAGGAATAATTGAAAAAATCAATGCAGTCGAAGAATTTGATCCTACTCCACTTGCTGTGGATTATACGGATTTGAAAACAGGCGAAACAATGAAGCGCCTGCCCGTTATGATTCAGATTGCATGGTTCAAGCTTAAATATCCTGAAAGCAAAATTGCCGTTCAGGTAACGAAAGAGAAGGAATATTTTGTTGCAAAGGCGAGAATATATGCAAATTATAAGGATCCGGTGGATTGCTATCTTTCCGAAGCGTCGGCATCGCGGACATATTCCGAAGAAAATCCGTCAGTTTCTCCGAGAGAGTGGGCGCAGACAGCAGCAATCGGCATTGCACTTCGCAATGCCGGATTCGGTTTGCAGTTTCAAATTGCCGGTGAAGTCTTTGATTCGATTACTCCGAATGAATTTGAACAAACTCCGGCAAAACAGAGTGATACTCAAAACGATCTCGCAAGCACAGAGAGTACGGGTCCCGAGACCGATTCATCACAGAACCCGGAAAGTGAGTATACTGCTGAAGAATATACGGCAGAACTGACCGATGAGGAAAAGCTTGAAAAAGCATATCAGACACTATGCCCTATAACAAAATACAGCGGTAAAACCTTGGCGGAAGTTCTTACGGTAGATCCTCATGCTCTGGTGTGGGTTGCAAACAAATACAAAGGCAATCCGGAAATCAGCGAGGCTGCAAAGTTGATATGCGAGCATGCGCTGAGCGAAAATAATGAATAAAGCAAGTCAAAATACGAGGGTGGCATTATGCCACTCTCGGAAAGGAGGACGAAATGAGACGATTCAGTATGCTTGAGGTTATATCCATACTCGGATTGCCTATGCCGCGAAACGGACGCAGCTCATATAATATAAGCTGCCCATATTGCGACACAAAACCAAAGCAAAAGCATTTGAATATTAACCTAAAAAAAGAGGTTTACAGATGCCCAAAATGTGGTGAACACGGCGGTATTTTTGATTTATACTCATTGTTTTCGGGCGTGCCGAGAGATAAGGTTCTTGATGACCTTATAAATCGAACAGAGCCGCATGAAAAAACAGAGCATAAACCAAAGTATATTGGTTCGGTGGATATTCCGGATTTGGAAAGTCCTCTTGCTGATGTTGAAACGCGACATCTGGTATATTCTTCGCTGTTGTCTAAACTGACATTGGCGTCCGATCACAAGGAGAATTTGCTTAGTCGCGGATTAAATGAAGATGCCATTGCACGGCTGGGTTACAAATCTACTCCGGCTATCGGGATGACAGCAATAGCAAAAAAGATTGCAGATGAAGGATTGAACCCTTCAGGTGTTCCCGGTTTTTATCGGTTAGATAACAATGATTGGACTTTTGTGAACGAACAAAGAGGAATTTTAATTCCGGTCTGCGATGAGCATAGAAAAATTCAAGCGATGCAAATACGGCGTGATAATGTTCAAAAAAGAAAGTTCCGTTGGTTTTCCAGTGTGGATAGAAAAGACGGACGGCATGCTGAAGGCTGGACTCATATTGCAGGTCCGATACGCTCTCTTATGCTGATAACGGAAGGACCTATGAAAGCCGATATTATTCACGAGCTTTCAGGTCATTCTGTTATTGCCGTACCGGGAGTTAATTCACTGACTCAGCTGAAGGATACGATTATAAGACTTCGTGAACTCGGTATCAGAGAACTTATGACTGCTTTTGATATGGATTATCTTACAAATCCGAATGTTCAAAAAGCCTTCGCAGATTTATCATCACTTCTTGGTGAAATCGGTATTCCATTCGGAACATATCTGTGGAATCCCGAATACAAAGGTCTTGATGATTATATGCACGCTTTTCTTATGCGTTTTAATAAATCCAAATAAAAGTTGCATTTATCCCGAAGTTGGTATATAATTACGGTAGGTGATGATTATGATAAAAATTACGGTTGAAGAACTGAAATCGGATTTTGATAAGTTTTTTCATATGACTCAATGCGGTGAAAAAATTATCATTGTTTCCGAAAAATCAATCCCTATACTTCTTTCTCCGTACTGTGATATTTCGGATTCGGTTACAGGTGTTCTTGCAAATGACTATGATGATAAGGAACTCATGAAAGAAAAATACAACAAAGAGTAAATTACTATCAATGGATTGATATCCTAAGTTTGCTTTTAAGAGGTGGGTGTTATGCTCGCCTCTTTTTTATATGTATTTTAACGAAAATACGCATTTAAGTTGTAAATACGCATTTGGTTTCGTGTAATAGTATATAAAATAAATTTGGAGGTTTTATTATGTTAATAGCCATTGATCACGGCAATTACGCCGTTAAAACACCGTCTTTTTCATTTGTGTCAGGTTTATCCGAACACACGGTTAAGCCGCCGCTTACAGATGAAATTATTGAATACGCAGGTCGGTATTGGACTCTTTCCGGCAAAAGGTTAAATTATATGCGGGATAAAACACGGGATGAGCGTTATTTTATTCTGTCTTTATTTGCGATTGCAAAAGAGCTTGAGGCACACGGCAGTGGAACCGGAATACAGAAGATAGATTTAAGTATCGGTCTGCCGCCTGAGCATTACGGTGCTTTGAAAGAAAAATTTTCCGATTACTTTAAGAATCGGGATTTGATAAAGTTTGTATATAAGGACAAACCGTATAATATCATAATAGATCATGTAATGGTATTTCCGCAGGCTTTTGCGGCAGTTGTTCCCAACAGCAGCAAGATTGTAAATACACTGAGAGTATTTGTAATAGACATCGGTGGTTATACGACAGATGTTTTGCTTCTTAAAAACGGTAAACCGGACTTGCAATTCTGCCGCAGTCTTGAAACCGGTATTATCACGATGAACAACGAAATTATGCGTAAAGTAAGTGCATTGCATGATATGCTTATAGAAGATGAACACATCAGTGCGGTTCTTACCGGTGCGGATACCATTCTGCCTGATGATGTAAAACAGACAATTTGCGGTGCTACAAAGTTGCATGCCGATAATATTTTGAATCAACTGCGAGAGCTTCAGGTTGACCTACGTTCAAATCCTGCTATATTTATCGGCGGCGGAAGTATACTGCTGCGACCGTTTTTAGAGCAGTCCCCGTTGGTAGCGAAAGCAGATTTTGTTGAAAATCCAAACGCAAATGCCTTGGGATATGAAATGCTCGGTAATCAGAAATTACATATCTTAACGCAAGCACCCGGTTCGGAGGGGTTAGCATGAAAAAAGATGGCAAATACCGATTTTCCCTGCAATTCAGCTCAGATACACCTGAAAATATGCAAATCGGAGAACTGCTTGAAAGACTGGGAAACAAAAAAAGCCGCGTGATCATCAGTGCTTTGACGGAATATTTGCAAAAACATCCTCAGTTATCGGAAGAAAGCTGTAAAATAGAAATCAGAGCAACAGGCTATGATTGGGAAAAGGTTGAAGAATTTATTCGTAAGTTAATAGATGAAAAGCTATCTTCCGCATATATTTCTAATGAAATCGGAACGGAGAGTGAGAAAATAGATAAGGAAAGCTTGGAGGAAGATGTTGCAAAAATGCTTGAAAATATAAATTTGTTTTAACGCTTAACAGATAAGCCTACTGCTCTGTCGGTGGGCTTATCTGTCTTTTTAAGCAATTTATATGTTGAATGTAGCTTAATTTCTACCGACAGAGCATAAATCCGCTTTGTACTTTCTTCAAAATTACGGTCTGTTATAGTAAAATATATTATGAGGAGATGAACAAAATGGATTATGTAGTTTTTGGTGAAAATGTTAGAAGGTATAGAAAGCTTGCAAATATGACTCAAGAGAGCCTTGCCGAAATGTGCGAATGCAGTATAGGTCATATCGGGCATATAGAAAACGGAAATAATAAGCCGAGTTTGGATATTGCAGTTAAAATTGCAAATTCATTGGGTGTTACGATAGATCAGTTGATGGTTGAAAATTATTTGTACCCGGAAAAAGTGTATCTGAACGAGGTTGCAGATATTATAAATACTTTCCCTGTCAAGGAACGGATTGTTGTGTGTGAAAGTATTAAGAATATTGTTGAATCAGTGGATTATATTATACACAGCAAAAAAAGATGAGGGAAATTAAATATGTTGAGGAGATGTTGCTAACAGAAAAATAACATTATGTTTGTTATTATATCTATGCTTTACATATGATACCTTAGCTTTTTACTGTCTTTTGCGACTATGTTGCGTTTATGCGCAATATGGTCGTTTTTTATTTTACCCGAAAGGGGGTGATTCCGATGTTCTGATTACTGTGATTAAAAGCGGTACTTATGAAATTAAAAATCACAGCATACCATCGTGGTATGTTGTATCCCTGCTATGGTGGTATGCCAAACGGAGGTTTAGCAATGCACCATACAGAGAAATACAAAAATTATGACGAACTAAAAGGCAGATTCACGGTCTGGCTTGAAAAGGTTGTCAGAAATGCAAAAATCAATTATATAAAAAAGTTAAAACGCGAGCCACAGCTTGTATATTTGGAAGAAATACCGGAATCGGTTTTAACAACGCAAAGCTCATCGTATGAAGTATATACGAAATCAGAATTTGAGTTTGAGGAAGAAAGATTGTCAAAAGCTTTTTCAAAGCTGCCTCTTATGCGAAAACGCATTTTAACTATGCTTTTTGTGGAAAATATCAGTCCGGATGAAATATCCAAAAGGCTGAATTGCTCTCCGCAATATGTCTATAACCAAAGATATAAGGCACTGAAAGCTTTGAAAAATGAACTTGATAAGGGCGGTGAACGATAATGACCGATGTTGAATTCAGAAGTATACTTACAGCAGCTGTTGCTGGTGAACATAGTGCTTTGGAAATAATATTGGAACAGTATTCTCCGCTTATCAACCGATATTCTGTTATTAACGGAGAACTTGACGAAGATCTCAGACAGTATATTTTAATGCATATAGCTCTAAATATCGGTAAGTTCTCTATTTAATCCTGCACTGAGCAGCTCTCATAAGAGGGCTGCTCAAATTTTTTGAAAAAATTTTATAAAACCGATTAGATTATATAAAAAACCGTTGTTCTTATAGGTGAAGACATCTCCTGATCTTTGAAAACAGAATATTGTCCGAACCGATACATTCTTCTGTTGAAAGCGGCTATCCGTCTGCCCGGCAAGCAGAACCAGGAGTAACAATATACGGGTTGCAACCGTATTTCGCAATGACACAACAGGAGGTATAATGATACTTCTGTAAAACGCAGCTCGGCCACAGTGAAGGCAGAGAGATGAAATTTCTATGGACTCGCAAGCTACGAGCGTCGGGAAGGAAACGATTTTAAATAAAGGGATAGAATGGAGGTAATCTGTATCATGAAAGAAGTTCCTATTTGGGAAAAAAGTAATTTGACATTAGAAGAAGCAGCTGCTTATTCGGGTATTGGTATAAATAAGCTTAGAATGCTTTCTGATAAAGAAGATTGTGAATTTGTATTGTGGGTTGGTACTAAGCGATTGATAAAAAGGAAAAAATTAGATGAATATATAGAAAGCGTTTATTCTGTTTAGAAGTTTATGTATATTACAAGTATTGTTTACATTTGAAAAAATGACTTGATTATTTGGTGTAAGTTTGATATAATATATATTGTTTACAAGCATCTTTTCAATGTGAATTTGAAAAGGAGCTGATAATATGTCAAAAAATACAACAAAGAAAGGAACAAACAGAAGGTTAGATAAAAATAGATTAACGCTAAAAGTTGGAGAGTCTCAACGTGCAAATGGGACATATAGCTATCGCTGGACTTCTTCAGATGGAAAGAGGCATGATATATATGCAAATTCTCTTGATGAACTGCGGGAAAAAGAGGCGCTAATCGTTGTCGATTCACATGATGGTATTAAGACTGAAACTCGTAGCATTACAGTAAACGATATGTTTGACCAATGGTGCGAGTTAAAGCGTGGCATAAAAGACAATACTCTTCAAAATTACAAATATATGTATAATATGTTTGTGAGACCAAGGTTTGGTAAAATCAAATTAGTACAGGTAAAAAAATCTGATGTTAAGAGATTTTATAATAATATGGCTGATGAGAAAATTTTAAAAATCTCAACCATTGATAATGTTCACAACATATTACATCAGGTGTTTGATTTTGCTGTAAATGATAACATTATAAGAATAAACCCTACAGATAATATGTTGAAGGAGTTAAAAAAATCTCATAATTTTTCAATAGAGAAACGTAAAGCTCTTACTATACCTGAGCAGAATTTGTTTATAAACTTTTTAAAAACAAATTCTAAATATAAACACTGGTATCCTGTGTTTGCAGTTATGCTTGGAACCGGAATGAGAGTTGGAGAACTAACCGGTTTGCGTTGGTGCGACATTGATTTTGAACATGGGTTCATAAATGTTAATCATACATTGGTTTTTTACAATCATGGTGATAACAATGGATGCTCATTCAGCGTAAATACTCCAAAAACGAAAGCCGGGTACAGAACAATTCCATTGTTGCCAGCTGTAAAGAAAGCATTGGAAATGGAAAGGACGTTTCAAAACGAGGCAGGTATTAAATGTACTGTTCAGATTGATGGTTATACGGATTTTGTTTTTATAAATAGGTTTGGGGCTACGCAACATCAGGGAACGCTCAATAAAGCGATTCGCAGGATAATACGAGATTGTAACGATGAAGTTCTTTTGTATTCCGAAGAAGAAAATCCTGTTTTACTTCCGCCGTTCAGTTGCCACTCGCTGAGACACACATTTACAACAAGAGCGGTTGAGTCTGGAATGAATGTGAAGGTGTTACAAGAGATATTAGGGCATAAAGATATTTCTACAACATTAAACATCTATACAGATGTCACAAATGAGACAAAACAGAAAGAAATTACTTCACTTGGAAATGTTCTTGCAGAATTCACTGTTTAGCCTTACACCAGCGTACACCAATTCGTACACCAATTTTCCTGCTATCTATAAATATTTATGTAGACTTATAAAAGTGTAAACTAAAAAAACGGCGTAAATAACAGGGTTTTAGAGCTTTATAAACACTTGTGTAAAAATAAAGACTCTTTTCCCGACGATGAAACCTTTGGAGAAGTAAAAAACGAAAAAAGCCAGTATTTATGCGGGTTTGCGGACTTTGAGAAATCCAAAAACTACGCCATACTACGCCAATACTACGCCAATTTGTGCAGGAATTTGTGCAGAAAATGTTGTAGGAAATGATGTAAGAAATGCCTTGGCGTTCATAAGGACTATGGTTAAATCCGTAGTCCTTTTTAATTTGAAATGATGACATAACGTAACCTATACTCAAAAAAATTTTTCGGAAAATCGTAAAAATTTGTCTTTTTCTCTTGAAATTTACTAAATTATATACTATAATATATTGTATAATTAATTATTAATCATATCTTGGGGATTCGGCGTGATTTAATGTCTGTTTATTTTCTTGTGCCTTGTTCCCGAAATAAAGCATTAATTAAACCGAATTTTTTCGGGGATAGGAGAGTATTATGCAAAACAACAATTATCAAAATCGAAACAACCGCGGATATACTCCGCCGACAAGCGACAACGGATTTAACAACCAGAACTATAACCGCCCGCTTTATGCCGCCCCCGCCCCCGGCGGCTCTTACAACAAAAAGAGCAATACGGGGCTTATCGCGGCAATATCAGGTTTGAGCGTTCTGCTCGTGGCGGTACTTATTTTTGCGGTTTTATGGTTCTCGGGTGCAATCGGAAGTTCTTCTTCCTCTGTGCCCGCGTCACAGCCGATGTCCGTACCGACCGAATCTCAAAGCGCATCAACCGATCAAACACCTCAATCACAACCCGTAACAATGTATGTTGCCAACGTTAAAAACTCGATATATTTCAGAAGCGCGCCAACAGAGGACAGCTCTAACATAATATGCGAAATTCCGTTCGGTACGGCTGTTACATTCCTTGAAAACACAGACGCGGTTTTTGCCAAAATCTCATATAACGGCACAGACGGCTATGTCAAGCGCGAATACCTTTCGTCAACACAGCCCCAAAAACAAGAACCTCAATATCCGTCCGCATCAAGCGGCAACACCTCGATTTCGGAATATATGTATGTTGCCAATGTTAAAAATTCAATCTATTTGAGGTCACAGCCCGTTGAAAACAGCTCTAACATTATGGGTGAGATTCCTCTCGGAACACGTATCGGATTTATCGAAAACACAAACAATGTTTTCTGTAAGATATACTATAACGGAAAGTACGGATATGTCAAGAGAATGTACCTCTCATCATCCGCACCCGTTTCGTCGGGTTCATCATCGAGATATATGACCGTATGCAATGTTAAAACCTCAATTTATCTGCGCAATGCACCGGTTGAAAATTCGGGCAATATCATTTGTGAAATTCCCGTCGGTTCAACGGTTGAGTTTCTTGAAAACGCCAACGGAACATTCTATAAAATTCGCTGGAACGGCAAGGTTGGATATTCAAAAGCCGAATATTTAAGATAACATCGCAATTTCGGGAGCTTATAACACTATGAAAAACATTCAGTCAAACAAACATAAAAGCGGCGATTCAAAGCGCAAAGCCTTTATCATATGCGGAATCGCCGCACTCGGCATTATCGTTGCCGCGGCATACATATATATTATGTACTCGGTCGGCGCAATAGCTGTCGGCGGAAAGACAAAGGCAGAGCGCAAAGCGGAGGCGAACATAAAGGTCAGTGACAATATGCCCGACACGCCGCCGGTAACCTCAAAAAATTCCGATACGGATAACAATAAAAACTCCGTTTCGGACAATACAAATACGAATGAGGACGCACAGCCCAACACTTCCGAGAGCGGCTCTGACAACAGCACAACAACCGTATCACACGGCAAGGGAATAATTGTGCTTGACCCCGGTCACGGAAAGTCTTCTTCCTCTATGTCAAAAGAAGAAAAACAAAACGACGGTTGGATTTATAACTCCGCAAAAGGCGGCTGGGGCGAATGGCGGCACTGGAAAAGCGGCACAACGTGGCAGGACTGTAACGGCAGCGGCTGTACGGGTCGTGCGCCGCAAAACGGCGGCTGTTGGTATCCGATAGGCGCAGGCGACCGCGACAAAGAACCACAGATTAATATGAATAACGTTCTTGCCGCAAAACGTTACCTCGAGGATATGGGATACGAAGTCCGCCTGACGCGGACAGACAACAGTACGAATCCGTCAATGACGCAAAGGCTTAAATACTGTTATCCAAACAATGACACAACTCAACAGCCCGACGCGGACGCGTTCATATGCGTTCATTCGAACGCCGGCGGCGGCAGGGGAAGCTATTACATTGCCCTGTCGGGGCTTTATGACCAAGCCGGGATACCGTCCGATTACATAACGTCCGGAAACGCGCTCGGTCAAAGCATAAACAATCGTGTTGTGTCCGAAACGAAGTTGTCCGCCGCAGGCTCAAACGGAAGGTATGACGGCTATCCGACCCTGGTTCTGTTTTGCAAGTCGCCAATCACGATTGCATATATGGAGATCGGATTTTTCGATAATGCGTCCGACCTCGCAATTCTAAACAGCAGTGCCGACCAAATCGGCAAGGCAATAGCCGAGGGCGTTGACGATTATATGTCAAGTTCGGGCAAAAGCCGCGGATAAACGATATATCACCGATATACAAACACGTTAAATTTGAATTATTTAAAAAATTTATTAAAACGCCTGAAAAATCGGGTGACACATGATATAATGGTCTGTGTTATATTGATATGCGCCTGTAGCTCAGCCGGATAAAGTGTCAGCCTCCGACTCGGAAGGTCATGCATTCGAATCTCATCAGGCGTACCAAAACTCGGCAAGCACTTTTGTGCTTACCGAGTTTTCCTTTTTCACTATTGGTTTTTAACAAATCTCGCCAAGCGACTCTGTTGTTCGGGATAGATTGTCAAGCCAATTTGACACAGCAACACACGGTTTTTGAATGAGTTAATTTTTTGTGAATTTCGACATAGACCCGTAGGGGC
>ERZ825159.814-NODE-814-length-35753-cov-43.394784_pt1 | contig 35753 bp, 37 predicted proteins | sample MGYA00519932_ERZ825159 | MGnify/ENA primary metagenome ERZ825159 (study PRJEB31778, sample SAMEA3449191) | human gut metagenome | biome: human gut; feature: human-associated habitat; material: faeces | place: United Kingdom | collected 2010/2012 ... | reverse complement strand
GGGTAATGGTGCCCTTGCCGATGCCGGTGAGCATGGTGTTGGACAGGTTCAGGCTCACATAGACCTCACTGCCGGTCTTCGGGTATTTCATGGACATACCTCCTGATGTTCCGTTTTATTCGCCTCGCGGGCGTGGCTTCGTTCTGCGTATACCGTACCACATTCTATAAGAAATTGCAACTATTATATGATAAAAACACGGTATTTTTCTCAAAAATACATGGTTTTCATCATCCCAAACGTACCAAACATTTTATACGCGCCTCCCAGCCGCCCCGGCAAACTTTCCCTATTCAAACGCCTCGCGATGTGATACAATGTTGCCATAGCACAGTGCGGGCAGGCACACCTGCCCGACACGATAAGGACAAGGGGGCTCTGCCATGAACATCCAGCGCGCCTATGTGGAGATCACCAACCTCTGCAACCTCCACTGCGACTTCTGCGCCGGTCACCACCGGCCGCTGATGGCCATGCGTACCGACGACTTTGCGGTGGCGGCCAAAAAGCTGCGTGCTGTCACGCAGTATATCTACCTCCACGTTATGGGCGAGCCGCTGCTCCACCCGGAGCTGGGGAAAATTTTGGATACCTGCGCCCAGCTGGACTTCCGTGTCTGCATCACCACCAACGGCACGCTCCTGCCCAAAAAGTTGGAAATCCTGCTTGCCTGCCCCGCCCTGCATAAGGTAGCCGTCTCTCTCCATTCCTTCGAGGGCAACCACCTGAACGTGCCCCTGGAGGACTACGTCACCGGCTGTCTCCGCAGCTGCCAGAAGCTGGCCGCCGCTGGGGTAAACTGCACCCTGCGCCTGTGGAACAGCGGCATGCCCCAGGCCCTGAACCCGGAGATCGAGCGCATCCTGGGCGAGCTCACCGGGCAGAATACCGCCCACCTCCCCGAGGATATGCTCCACAACCGCCGCTTGGCCCCCCGCATCTACATACAGAAGGACGAGCACTTCTACTGGCCCGGCGACGAGAACAACGACTGCCCCGACGACACCCAGTACTGCTACGGCCTGCGCCGCCAGTTGGGCGTGCTGTGCGACGGCACCGTGATCCCCTGCTGTCTGGACAGCGAGGGCCGGCTGGCCCTGGGCAACATTTTCCACCAGAGCCTGGACTACATTCTCAACACGCCCCGGGCCCAGCGCATCCGCCGCGGCTTTGACTGCCGTGAGCCCGCCGAGGCCCTCTGCCGCCGCTGCCACTACGCCTCCCGCTTTAATATACCTTTACCGCAGAGCAACAAAAAGTAACGATCAGACAACAGCATTTGAAAATAAATGGCAAACAAGAGTAACAAAAACAGCAACCAAAGCTCCCAAAAAATACCGATCCCGCTGGCCTCTCTGCCGGCAGTCCTGCTGCCCTGGTACGACCGGGAAAAGCGTTCTCTCCCTTGGCGAGATATCGTTACGCCTTATCGCACCTGGGTGTCGGAGATCATGCTCCAGCAGACGCGGGTACAGGCGGTGCTTCCCTATTTTGAGCGGTTTATGGCCGCCGCGCCGGACGTGCCCGCCCTGGCGGAATTAGCGGAAGACCGCTTGCTCTCCCTGTGGCAGGGCCTGGGCTATTACAGCCGCGCCCGCAGCCTGCAGCGCTCCGCCCGTGTCATGGTGGACCAATACGGCGGCTGTCTCCCCGACACGTACAGCGACCTGATACAGCTCCCCGGCATCGGCGACTATACGGCGGGCGCGATACTCTCTATCGCCTTTAATAAAGCCGTTCCTGCCGTTGACGGCAACGTACTGCGTATCGCGGCGCGGCTGACCTCCTGCGGCGATAACGTCCTTGACCCGCGGACACGCCAGCACGTCCGCGATGCGCTGGCGGCCGTCATGCCCACCGACCGCCCCGGCGATTTTAACCAGGCCATGATGGACCTGGGTGCCGCAGTCTGCTTGCCAAAAAATCCCAACTGCGAAAGCTGTCCCGCCGCAAGCCTTTGTGCCGCAAAGGCTGCGGGGCTTCAGTCCCGGCTGCCGGTGCGGGAAAAAAATACCGCCAAGCCGGAAAAGGACCTGACGGTCTTTCTGCTGACCACCCCCGATGGCCGCACAGCCCTGCGCCGCCGCCCGGAAACGGGCCTGCTCTCCGGCCTGTGGGAGTTTCCCAACACCGAGGGGATGCTGACGGAAGCCCTTGTGGCACAACAGCTTCTGGACTGGGGACTCACGCCGCTTTCCTGGGAGAAGCGCTTTTCGGACAGGCATATCTTTACCCATCTCCGCTGGAATATGACGGTATTTCGCTTAACCGTCGCTGGCGACGGCCCTCCGGACTGGGTCTGGGCATCTGATGACCGGGATCTTTACCCCATGCCCACCGCCTTCAAAAAGTTGGAAAATAAATAAAATCGTATGCAAATAAAGGAGAAACAGGGATGGCACAGTTGTATTTTAAGTTCGGCGCCATGGGCTCCAGTAAGACGGCCAACGCGCTGATGGCGCGGTTCAACTACGAGGAGCGCGGCCAGGAGACGCTGCTGGTAAAACCCCGTCTGGACACCCGCGACGGCGACCACATGGTCTATTCCCGCATCGGCCTGAAACACCCCTGCATCTACTTCGATGAGATGCGCGAAATGTCGGAAACCGAACTGCAGACCTATGCCTGCATTATCATCGACGAAGCCCAGTTCCTGACAAAAGATGAGGTCTATTACCTCGTCCACCTCGTCGATGACTGCAGCATCCCCGTCATCTGTTACGGTCTCCGCGCCGACTTCAAGGGCGATCTGTTCCCCGGCAGCTACCATCTGCTGGTGCTGGCGGACAAGCTGGAGGAGGTCAAAACTATCTGTTGGTGCGGCAAAAAAGCGGCCTTTAACGCCCGTTTCGACGAAAATGGCCATGTGGTAAAGGAGGGCGCACAGGTGGTGCTGGGCGCCAACGACAAGTATATCGGCCTGTGCCGCCGCCACTGGATGGCTGGCGACCTGGGCCCGGATTTTGACATCCACAAGGTATGACCTGCACCTTATGTCCCCGTAACTGCGGGGCAGAGCGCACTGCGGAGCACGGCAGCGGATTCTGCGGTATGCCCGCCGGACTGCGGGTGGCACGGGCCATGCTGCACCGGTGGGAGGAGCCGCCCATCTCCGGCACAAATGGCGCGGGAACGGTGTTTTTCTCCGGCTGTACCCTGCGGTGCTGCTACTGTCAGAATGGCAGTATTTCCGCCGGTGGTCAGGGAAAGGATATCTCCACGGCGCGGCTGCGGGAGATATTCGACGAGCTGATCGCCCGGGGCGCACACAACATCGAGCTGGTGACGCCCACTCATTTCCTGCCGTGGATACTGCCGGCCCTGGAGCCAAAGCTTCCGGTACCGGTGGTGTACAACTGCGGTGGGTATGAAAAGGTCGATACGCTGCGGCAGCTGGAAGGAAAGGTAGACATATATCTACCGGACCTGAAATATGCCGACGGCGCGCTGGCAAGGGCGCTCTCCGGATCGGAGAATTACTTTCCCACGGCCTGCGAAGCCATACGGGAGATGTTCCGTCAGGTGGGACGGCCGGTGTACGATGAAAACGGGCTGATGAAACAGGGTGTGATCCTGCGGCATCTGGTGCTGCCGGGATATCTGGACAACACTCGGAGGGTGTTGGACTGGATCGCGGAGACCTTCGCACCCGGCGACGTGGTGGTATCGCTGATGAGCCAGTATACGCCGCCGACTGGCATGACCGGCCGGCTGGCGCGGCGGGTGACGGCGGCGGAGTACCGGGCGGCAGTGACCTATATGCGGAACTGCGGCATTGAGGACGGCTTCGTACAGGAACGGACCTCCGCCGAGGAGGCCTACACGCCGGCCTTTGACGGAACAGGCGTATAACAGCAAAAAAAGAAAGCCCGAAAGGGCTTTCTTTTTTTGCTGTTATCGGGCCTGGGCGCGGTCATAGGAGACCACCACGCGGCGGTTTGGCTCAGTGCCCACGGAGTAAGTGGTGACACCGGGGACATCCTGCAGGGCGGCGTGGATCACATGGCGCTCGTAGGCGTTCATGGGCTCCAGGGTCACGCTACGGCGGTACTTCTGTACCTTGGTCGCCACCTTGCGGGCCAGGCTCTCCAGACTCTGCTCACGGCGCGCACGGTAGTTCTCGGCATCCATCTGGACGCGGACACGCTTGCTGTCGCTGCCGGTGTTGATGGCATAGTTGGTCAGCTGCTGGATGGCATCCAGCGTCTCGCCGCGATGACCGATCAGCTGACCCAGACGCTCGCCCACCAGAATGACCTTGTAGCGGCCCTTCTCCACCTCGTAGACCTTGACCTCGGCGGCGCTGTCCATATGCTGGAGCAGGCCGGAGACGAAGGCGATGATACGCTTGGCATTATCGTCATCACACTCGGGCAGGTCGATGGCCGGGGCCACAGGGGCGGGACGCTCCTTCTTCTCGGGGCGGGGACGGTCGCTGCGGTCGGGACGGCTCTGACGGTCCTGACGGGGCTTGTCAGCCTTTGGCGCCGCCGGCTTAGCGGGGACGGCGGGCTTGGGCTCCGCCTTGGGGGCGGCAGGGGTCTCGGGGATGATCTTCACCTCGGCGGGGGCGGCAACGTCTGCCTCCTCGGGACCATAGGTGATACGGATACGGGCGGGGGTGGCGCCGATGCCCAGGAAGCCGGTCTTGGCACGCTCCAGAATGGAGACAGACACGTCATCGCGGTCCATGCCCAGCTGCTCAAGGCCTTTACGCAGCGCCTCGTCCTCAGTCTTGCCCGTTACGTCGATATAACTCATAGACAAAACTCCTTATTCGTCGTAGTGTTCCTCGCGGTAGGCGCGGCCCCGTGCGTAGGGACGGTTGCCCACCTTGCCGGCTTCCGTAGTGCTCTCGCCGGTCTTTTTCTTTTTGGGTTGGGGCTGGGGCTTCTTGCCTCCCTTGGACTGGGCCTGCTGCTCCAGCTGACGGTTGTAATTCTCGCGGGCAGCCTGCATTTTAGCGTAGCGGGCCTCGCGCTTCTGGCGCTCCTTGTCGGTCTCCTCGCGGTCCAGCACCTTGGAGAAGTGCTTGTTCAGCACCTGCTCCTGAATGCAGGAGAAGGCGGCGTTGGCGATCCAGTAGACGCACAGGGCGGCGGGGAGGATGTAGCCCATCCACACCGTCATCAGGGGCATCATATAGAGCATCGCCTTGGAGGAGCCGTTCATGTTGCTGTTGCCGTTGGTCTTCATGGAGATGCGGGTCATCAGGAACTGCAGCGCGGCGGAGATCAGCGGCATGAGCATGATGCCGATGACGGGCCAGCCGCCGGAGGGGAACTGGCTGAACAGATCCTTGGGCACGGCGGACAGATCCATGCTGAGGAAATTGTAGTTCAGGTCGATAAGACCATCGAATTTGCCCTCGAAGCTGGACCAGTTATCGTGGATGAACTTGGCCAGATAGATCTGGTCATAAGCAGAGGCCTGACCACTGGCGCCGGACACATATCCCAGAGACACCGCCAGCTCGGTGATCTTAGCGATGACCTCGTTGGACAGGGACATGAAGTAGCGCAGAGGTGTGCGGATGATGTAGTACAGGGCGATCAGGATGGGGAAGGGCAGGAAGGACCACAGGCACCCGGACATGGGGTTGACACCCTCGCGGGCATAGAGGTCCGCGATCTCCTGCTGCTGCCTCTCCTTGTTATTGGCGTATTTCTTCTGGATCTCCTGCACCTTGCTGTTCATGCGGCCCATGCGGAGCATACTCTTCTTGCTCTTGAGCTGGAAGGGAAGCAGCACCAGCTTGACGATCAGGGTGAAGAGGATCAGAGCGACGCCGTAAGAGCCCGTCCAGGTATAGAACAGGCGGGTGAGCCACGCGAACGGCACACAGATGTAGTAGCCGAGTTGTGCGAACATAGGCTTTTATTCCTCCGTAGTTTTTTGAGGGGGGTTGGTTCAGGGCACCGGATCATACCAGCCGCCCTTGTGATGGTGGAAGGGATGGCAACGCATAAGACGCTTGAAGGCCAGCCAGCCGCCCTTGGCCGCACCGTATTTCTCGACCGCCTCAAGGGCGTACTGCGAGCAGGTGGGGATATAGCGGCAGCGGGGCGGGAACAGGGGCGAGACGGCCCGGCGATAAAAGCGGATAGCGGAGAGAAGAAGTCTTTTCATACATCCTCCCGCAGCAATCCCAGCTCTGCAAGGCAGCGGAGGTATTGCTTTTCCAGCTTTTGATAGGGCAGCTCGGCGGCACGGACACGGCCCACCATGATAATATCCCAGCCGGGGAGCATATCAGCCTTGTGCAGGCGATAGAGCTCACGAAACCGGCGGCGGACACGGTTGCGGACCACGGCGTGGCCCAGCTTGGTGGAGACGGTGACGCCCAGGCGGCTCATTCCCTGTCTGTTCTTCAGGCAGTAGACCACCACGCCGCCGGAGACGGCGGACCGGCCCCTGCGGTAAATGCGGCGGAAGTCGCTGTTTTGCTTCACCGTTACTCTTGCGTCCATGTGTTCCCTCGCTATACTGGTTTTGCCTCGCCAGATACACCGATAGGGACGGGGATCTCGATCCTCCGTCCCTCAGGGCTTATCTGTATGTGCGATGCACCTTCCGTGACCTCAATGGGTCAGACGGGCACGACCCTTGGCACGACGACGGGCCAGAACCTTGCGGCCGTTGCGGGTGGCCATTCTCTTGCGGAAGCCGTGCTCCTTGGAGCGCTGACGCTTCTTGGGCTGATAGGTACGGAACATTGCATGACACCTCCATTTTTAAGATTATCCGGCGGAACAACAAGGCCCCGCGCTTACTCGACAGCGGTGAGATATTCACCGCCGCAGTAAACATTTCCACGCCTGTTGCACATCTGCGTGCAACCACGCGGAGTATATTATACAGATACAGGGGGGCACTGTCAACAAAAATTTACCCACAAGCGCCCGTTTTTGCGGGAAAAACAGGAAAAAAGCCGGCAGTTTATATTTAGAATAGGTGTAGACTTCCGGTGTGTTTTCTGCTATAATGTGGTGGGATATTTTGCGGCGGTATACCCCCCGCCATTTTACTGCGGAGGAAAACAGACAGCCTCCGCCGAAAGGGGAGCTTTTGCTTGAATTCCATGAAAGACCTGTGGGACAGTGTGCTCAAGCGGCTGAGCCATGAGCTGTCCGAGACCACCATCAACACCTGGTTCGACGAGGTAACGGTGGTGACAATGGAGGACTCGGCCTTCGTGCTCCATTGCAGCAATACCTTTAAAAAAAGCACCATCGAGGCCCGGTTCCTGCCCCATATCAAGGCGGCGCTGCGGGACCTGTTCTCCACGGACCTGGAGGTAAAAATTCTGGACGATCAGCAGCTGGCGGCTTACCACGGTGTGGCGCCGGACAGGCCGGGCGATCTGTCAGAGTCGGAGGCCTTCACCTTTGAGACGTATGTGGTTGGACCCCAGAACAAGCTGGCCTTTGCCGCTGCCAAGGCGGTGACCGAGAAGCCCGGAGAGAACTACAATCCGCTGTTTATCTACGGTGACAGCGGACTGGGCAAGACGCACCTGCTGTACGCTATCGCCAACGCCCTGCGTAAAAAGCGGCCAGAGGCACGGATCGTCTATGTGAAGGGCGATGACTTCACCAATGAGCTGATCGCCTCCATCCGGGAAAACCGCAATGCGGAGTTCCGGGAAAAGTACCGGCAGACGGATATCCTGCTGATGGACGATATCCAATTCATCGCCGGCAAGATACAGACCCAGGAGGAGTTCTTCCATACCTTCAACACCCTGTACGAGTCGGGGCGGCAGATCGTGCTGACATCGGACCGTCCCCCAAAAGAGATCACTCAGCTGGAGGACCGGCTGCGGACCCGGTTCGAGTGGGGCCTGATGGTGGATGTGGCGCCGCCGGACTTTGAAACACGGTTCGCCATCGTGCAGAATAAGGCAGCCATGCTGGGCGTGAAGCTGCCCAACGAGGTGACGGACTACATCGCGGAGAACATCACCTCCAACGTGCGGCAGATCGAGGGCACGCTGAATAAGATACTGGCCTATCGGGACCTGCTGGACGACCAGGTCAACGAGGAAACCGTCAGCCGGGCCATCCGTGATATGCTGAAGAAGAGCAACGACTTTGCCCCCACCCCTGCCATTATCGTGGGATACATATGCAGCTACTTCCATGTGGACGAGGAGACGCTGCGGGGACAAAGCCGCAGCCGAGATGTGGTGGCCGCGCGGCAGATCGCCATGTACCTCATCCGCCGTATGACCTCCATGAGCCTGAACGACATCGGCAAGGAGTTCGGCGACAGGGACCACTCCACTATTCTTCACTCTCTGGACAAGGTGGAGAGCACGATGCGCTCCGACCCCGCCTTTGCCGAAAAGGTGAAGGAGATCACCACCAACATCAACAGCAAAAAGTGAGAAATCGCAGGTGCTGGCGAGACAAAGCGAAAGGGGAGGGTTTTCCCCATTTCCTGTGTAATCCACGTGGAAAATCTGTGTAACATCCGCATCACACATACAACTGTGGGAAACCCGGCGTATTTTCCATAACGGTATGTCTATAAAAAAGCCGATAACGGCGCGGGATAAACATGGATGTCCACATAAAATTTCCCTACTAATAAGACTACTGAAATAAAAGATTAGTTTATGATTTGATTTAGAAAAATAGAACCGCTTTTTTGCGTAGGGCTGATCTTTCAGACAGCGCAGGCGGCAATGACTTTCGGAAAGCGAGGAACGACGGATATGGTGAGATTTTCCTGTGAAAAGGCACTGGTACAACAGGCGGTGGCCGCGGTGTCTCGGGCGGTGGCGGCTAAAAGCTCCATCCCGGCGCTGGAGGGTATCCTGCTGGAGTGCGGCGAGGGACTGCGGCTGTCCGGCTATAATATGCAGACCGGCATACGCACCACGGTAGAGGCCGCAGTGTCCGAGGCAGGGCACATCGTGCTGAACGCCAGACTGTTCGGCGAGATGATCCGCCGCCTGCCGGATGACATGGTGACCTTTGAGGCAGACGACAAGTTCAACGTGAAGCTGAACTGCGGCGATGCCAGCTTCGAGCTTCCCGGCCTCAGCGCCGACGACTATCCGGAGCTGCCGGAGGTGGACGACCAGTTCTCCGTCACATTGGAGCAGCGGACGCTGAAGGCTATGATCAACCAGACCAGCTTTGCTGTTTCCGTCAATGAGGCCCGTCCCATCCACACCGGCGCTCTGTTTGAGATCAGCGACAAAGGACTGACCATGGTGGCGGTGGACGGCTTCCGTCTGGCGCTGCGCCGCGAGCCGCTGGAGCACATCGACGGAGGGGCCTTCAAGTTCGTGGCCCCCGGCGCCGCCCTGAATGAGGTGGAGAAAATATGCGCCGACACCGACGACATGGTGACGGTGACCCAGGGTAAGCGCCATCTGATGTTCGAGGCCGGGGCTACCCAGCTGATATGCCGCCGGTTGGAGGGTGAATTCCTGGACTACAAGAATGCCATACCTACCACCAACCCCATCTGCATCGAGGTGGACAACAAGACGATGATCGAAAGCCTGGACCGCGTCAGCGTGGTCATCAGCGAGAAGCTGAAAAGTCCGGTACGCTGCCTGTTCAGCCAGGACCGGGTGTATATGTCCGCCCGGACCGGAAACGGCGAAGCCCGGGATATCTGCCCCGTCCGCGGCGACGGACAGGAGCTGGAGATCGGCTTCAACAACCGCTATCTCATGGACGCCCTGCGCTATGCCCCGGCGGACACGGTGAAAATGCAGCTGAACACCGGTATTTCGCCCTGTATTATCACGCCCGTAGATGACAGTGACAACTTTCTTTATATGGTGCTGCCGGTGCGCCTGAAGGCGCAATAAAGGCACATCTCTTGTGCCCTGCCATCGTTACACCTCCTCGACATACACCCGGTACGCCGTCGTTGGTTTGCCATCGGCAGAACGCAGGAGCTGCACCTTTATCGAACTGTGCGCGCTTTTTATTGAAGAAAAAAACGGCATATTATATCTATGAACGAGGTTCATTATTATGGAGACTATCACCATCACAACGGAATATATCAAATTGCAGGATCTGCTGAAGTTTGCCGCGGCGGTAGAGACCGGCGGCGAGGCCAAACTCGTCATCCAGGAGGGTGACGTGACGGTCAACGGCGAGGTGTGCACCATGCGGGGCAAGAAGATCCGACCCGGCGACGTGGTGGCCTTCAACGGGCAGACGCTGACGGTGACGTATGAGAGTTGACGCCCTGCACCTGCAGGGCTGGCGGAACTACGGCACACAGGCGCTGACGTTCGACCCCAGCTGCAACGTTATTTACGGAGAGAACGCCCAAGGAAAAACAAATCTGCTGGAGGCCATCGTATATCTTAGCTGTGGAAAAAGTCCCCGCGCCCACGGAGATAAGGAGCTGATCGGCTTTGATATGCAGGAGGCCGCACTGTTGGGAAATATCTTTTCCCGGCAGCGGGAGTTTGTGACGGACATACGGCTTTCCCGCGGAAAGCGTCGGAAAATGACCGTTAACGGTGTGCCCGCCAAAAACAGCGCCGCCCTGTCCGACGTGCTGCATACGGTATTTTTTGCGCCGGAGGATCTATTTTTGATCCGGGCCGGTGCGGCGGAACGGCGGCGGTTCATGGACCTGTCGCTGTGCCAGCTGCGGCCGCGGTACGCCGAGGCGCTGAGCCAGTACAGCCGGCTGTATGAGCACAAGACCCGCATCCTGCGGGACAGCGAGGACAAGCCAGAGCTTTTGGAGCTGCTGCCGGAATTCAACGAAGGCCTGTGCCGCAGCGGCGCAGTGCTGATAGGCTATCGGGCGCGGTTCTGTGCGGCGCTGGCGGAATATGCCCGGCAGGCACACTATGAGTGCAGCGGCGAGAGGGAGGAACTGACCCTGACGTACCAGACCGTCAGGACCGTCGCCGACCCGCTGGGAAGCCAGGCAGATATCTACGCGGCGCTGGCGGCACATATGGAGAGCCATCAGGCGGCGGAGCGCGCGGCAAGGCTGTGCCTGTCCGGCGCCCACAAGGACGATATCGAGGTGCTGGTCAACGGGCGGAGCGCGCGGCAGTTCTGCTCGCAGGGGCAGGTACGGACGGCGGCACTGAGCCTGAAGCTGGCGGAGCGCGAGATACACAAAAACGCCATGGGGGAGTATCCGGTAATGCTGTTGGACGATGTGCTCAGCGAGTTGGATCCCCGGCGGCAGGAATACGTACTGAATCGCATCAGCGGCGGACAGGTGTTTATCACCTGCTGCGAAAACGACCGGCTGGACACGCTGCTCAGCGGCAGGGTGTTCCATGTGCGGGGCGGGGAGGTACTGTGATGGCGTATCTGCACATCGGTATGAACGTGATGGTGGAGGATAGGCGGGTCATCGGTATTTTTGACCTGGATAACACCTCTACCTCAAAAAAAACGAGAGAGTTTTTACAGGGAGCCGAGCAGGAGGGCGTGGTACAGAGTGCCTGCGAGGACATACCGCGGTCCTTCGTGGTGTGTGACCATCCCTATCACCGGCAGATCGTGTATCTGTCGCAGATCAATTCCCGGACGCTGGGCAAGCGGGTCCAAGGAAAAGGAGAGTAGTACATGGCAGAACTGGAAAAGACCGTGGTGGATACGGAATATAACGCATCAGAAATACAGGTGCTGGAGGGGCTGGAGGCTGTGCGGAAGCGGCCGGGTATGTATATCGGTTCTACCAGTGCCAGCGGTCTGCACCACCTGGTATATGAGATCGTGGACAACGCCATCGACGAGGCGCTGGCCGGCTACTGCACGGACATTACCGTGACCATCAACGAGGGTGACACCATCACCGTCACCGATAACGGCCGTGGTATCCCCGTGGATATTCAGGCCCAGACGGGCCGGCCCGCCCTGGAGGTGGTGTTCACCGTGCTGCACGCCGGCGGCAAGTTCGGCGGCGGAGGCTATAAGGTTTCCGGCGGCCTGCACGGCGTGGGCGCGTCCGTGGTGAACGCTCTGAGCGAGTGGCTGACGGTGCAGGTACACAAGGACGGCAAAATCTATGAGATGAAATTCTCCCGGGGCAATATCACCCAGGAGATGAAGGTCATCGGCGAGACGGACCATACCGGTACCACCGTGACCTTTAAGCCGGACCCGGAGATGTTCGACACGCTGGAGTACGACTACGAGACGCTGCACACCCGTATGCGGGAGCAGGCGTTCCTGAACGCCGGTCTGCGGATCACCATCAGCGACGCCCGGCCGAGCAGAGAGAAGTCCGAGGCCATGTGCTATGAGGGCGGCATCCGGGAGTTCGTTACCTACATCAACCGGAACAAGACCCCGCTCCACGAGGAGGTCATCTATCTCTCCGGCGCCAAGGGCGACAGCACGGCGGAGATCGCCATCCAGTATAACGACGGCTACAACGAGACGCTGGTGTCCTTCGCCAACGATATCCATACGCCGGAAGGCGGCATGCACGAGACGGGCTTCAAGGCGGCCCTGACCCGCGTACTGAATGCCTACGGCCTGAAATACGGCATGATCAAGGAGGGCGACAAGGTCTCCGGCGAGGACGTGCGCGAGGGTATCACCGCCGTCATCTCCGTGAAGCTGACGGAGGCTCAGTTCGAGGGCCAGACCAAGGCCAAGCTGGGCAACGCCCATATCCGCACGCTGGTGGACAGCATCGTCAACGACCAGCTGGCGGTGTATCTGGAGGAACACCCCGTGGTGGCCCGCACCATTCTGGATAAGGCCATGACCGCCAACCGCGCCCGGGAGGCGGCCCGCAAGGCGCGGGAGTCCATCCGCCGCAAGACGGTGCTGGGCGGCGCGGCCATGCCGGACAAGCTGCGGGACTGCAACGAGAACAACCCCGAGCTGACAGAGCTGTACATCGTGGAGGGCGACTCCGCAGGAGGCTCCGCCACGGCGGGACGGGACAGCCGGTTCCAGGCCATCCTGCCGCTGTGGGGCAAGATGCTCAACGTGGAGAAGGCCCGGGTGGACAAGGTCTACGGCAACGACAAGCTCCAGCCCGTCATCATCGCCCTGGGCGCCGGTATCGGCGAGGAGTTCGACGAGAACAAGCTGCGCTATCACAAGATCATCATTATGGCCGATGCCGATGTGGACGGCGCCCATATCCGCACCCTGCTGCTGACCTTCTTCTTCCGGTATATGCGGCCCCTCATCGAGGAGGGCTACGTCTACTCCGCCGTGCCGCCGCTCTATAAGCTGACCCGTGGCAAGACCTCCCGGGTGGCCTACTCCGACGAGGAGCGGGATCGTATCTCCGCGGAGATGCGCGGCGGCAATCCCAACGTGACCATCAACATCAGCCGGTTTAAGGGTCTGGGCGAGATGGACGCCCATGAGCTGTGGGAGACGACTATGGATCCCAACACCCGGACGCTGCGGCGCATTACGCTGGACGATGCCGTAAAGGCGGACGCCACGTTTACCGTCCTCATGGGCGAGAAGGTGGAGCCCCGCAAGGAGTTTATCGAGCAGCGCGCCAAGTACGCGGTAAATCTGGATTATTAAGGAGGTCGTGTCAGTATGAGCAAAAAGCCCCAATACGACCCGGAAGAAATACGTTTTCCCGACCAGCATATCGTAGAGTCTCCGCTGGTGCCGGAGATGGAGAACTCCTATATCGAGTACGCCATGTCCGTCATCGTGGGCCGTGCGCTGCCTGACGTGCGGGACGGCCTGAAGCCCGTGCACCGGCGTATCCTGTACGCCATGTACGAGGATAACCTGACCAGCGACAAGCCCTTCAAGAAATCCGCCACCTGCGTGGGCGATGTGCTGGGCCGCTATCACCCTCACGGCGACGCCTCCGTGTACGACGCGCTGGTGCGTCTGGCGCAGGATTTCTCCATGCGCTATATGCTGGTGGACGGCCACGGCAACTTCGGCTCCGTGGATGGCGACCCCCCTGCCGCCTACCGATACACCGAGGCGCGTCTGAGCAAGATCTCCAACGAGATGCTCCGCGACATCGAAAAGGACACGGTGGACTGGGACCCCAACTTCGATGAGAGCCGCAAGGAGCCCCGTGTGCTGCCCTGCCGGTTCCCCAATCTGCTGGTGAACGGCTCCAGCGGTATCGCCGTGGGCATGGCCACCAACATCCCGCCCCACAACCTGCGGGAGGTCATCGGCGCGTGCATCTGCGTGTTGGACGACCCGGACGCCACCCTCAGCGACCTGATGGAGCATGTGAAGGGACCCGACTTCCCCACAAAGGGCATCATCATGGGACGCAGCGGCATCCGCGCCGCCTATGCCACGGGCCGTGGCCGGTTGATGGTCCGTGCCCGGCATGAGTTTGAGGAGCTCAACAACGGCCGTACCCGTATCATCATCACGGAACTGCCCTATCAGGTGAACAAGCGGATGCTCATCAAGGCCATCGCCGATCAGGTGGAGGACAAGCGCCTGGAGGGTATCTCCGACATCCGGGACGAGTCCGACCGCAACGGTATGCGTATCGTGATCGAGCTCAAGCGCGATGCCAATCCCCAAGTGGTGCTGAACCGCCTGTTCGCCCAGACCCAGCTGCAGACCACCTTTGCCATCAATATGCTGGCGCTGGTGGAAAACCAGCGGCAGCCGAAAATACTGTCCCTGCGGCACATCATCGACGAGTACCTGAAATTCCAGGAGGAGATCATCGTCCGCCGGACGCGCTTCGACCTGAAGAAGGCGCAGGAGCGCGCCCACCTGCTGGAGGGTCTGCTGGTGGCGCAGGACAACATCGACGAGGTCATCCGCATCATCCGCAGCAGCTACGACAACGCCAAGGAGAACCTGATGTCCCGCTTCGGGCTGGACGACGTGCAGGCCCAGGCCATTCTGGATATGCGCCTGAAGGCGCTGCAGGGTCTTGACCGGGAGAAGCTCCAGACCGAGTACAAGGAGCTGGAGGAGAAGATCGCCTATTTCCTGCGGGTGCTCAGCGACGAGGGGCTGGTGAAGTCCATTCTCAAGGAGGAGCTGACCGCCATCGCCGACAAGTTCGGCGACGACCGCAAGACGGAGATACAGGACGTGGAGGACGAGCTGGACATCGAGGACCTGATCGAGGAGGAGCAGTGCGTCTTCACCCTGACGGAGAACGGCTACATCAAGCGCACGCCGGTCAGCGAATACGCCGCTCAGAGTAAGGGCGGCATGGGCAAGAAGGGCATCACAACCCGTGAGGAGGACACCGTGGTGGACGTGTTCACCGCGTCTACCCACGACTATATCCTGTTCTTTACCGACACCGGCAAGGTCTACCGCAAGAAGGGCTATCAGATCCCCGAGAGCGGCAAGGCCGCCAAGGGCGTGAACATCGTCAACATCATTCAGGTGGAGACGGGCGAGCGTGTGCAGGCCATGCTCCACTTCCGCGAGACGGGAGACGAGGAGCTGTACCTGTTCATGACCACCCGGAACGGCACGGTGAAGCGTCTGGAGGTCAGCGCCCTGAAGAACCTGCGGAACAACGGCATCCGCGCCCTGACGCTGGACGAGGGCGACCAGCTGATCTCCGTGACGGAGACGCGGGGGCATGACCGTATGCTTATCGCCACCCACGACGGGCAGGCGGTGTGCTTCGATGAGACGGATGTGCGCGCCATGGGCCGTACCGCCGTGGGCGTCCGGGGCATCCGCCTGCGGGAGGGCGATTATGTCATCGGGGCTGCCCGCGCCGACGAGGGCAAGACCGTCCTCTCCATCACCGAAAACGGCTACGGCAAGCGGACGCCTATTGAGGAGTACCGCATTACCAACCGCGGCGGCATGGGTATCCGCAACTATATGGTCACGGACAAGACCGGCCCGGTGGTGGGCATGAAGGTGGTGGATGGCACGGAGGACCTGCTGCTGGTAACGGCGGCGGGCATCCTGATCCGCACACCTGTGGAAAATATCCGCGTGGCGGGACGTGCCACCCAGGGCGTCATCGTTATGCGCTTCAAGGAGGAGGGCGACCGGGTCATCTCGCTGGCTCTGGCCGATCCCGAGGAGAAGGAGCAGCCCGCGTCGGAGGAGGCCCCGCTGTGAACGGCTCCGGGCTGGACATCATTGCGCGGATAGAGACGCCCTTTGCGGAGAAGTTCGGCGTGCCGCGGCAAAGCGGCATTGCCGACAGCCCCGGACGCATCGTGTTCGAAAAGCCCTTCCGGGACGTGGATGCGGTGCGGGGCCTGGAGGGCTTTTCACACATCTGGCTCATCTGGCAGTTTGACCGGGCGCTGCGGCAGGGTTGGTCGCCCACGGTGCGGCCGCCCCGGCTGGGCGGAAATGAGCGCGTGGGCGTGTTCGCCACCCGTTCGCCCTTCCGGCCCAACGGCCTGGGGCTCTCCGCCGTGGAGCTGGAGCGCGTGGCCTTGGACGAGCCGGAGGGTCCGGTGCTGTATGTCCGCGGCGCGGATATGGTCAGCGGAACGCCCATCGTAGACATCAAGCCCTATCTGGCCTACGCGGACAGCTATCCCGACGCCGCCGGCGGCTTTACCGGCGGCGATGCCGGCGCGGTGCTGACGGTGGACTTTCCCCCGGAGCTGCTGGCGCAGTTTGACAGCGGACAGCGCCACGGGCTGCTGAGAGCCCTGGCCGCCGACCCGCGGCCCCGGTATCAGGACGACCCCGACCGCGTGTACGGCATGGCTTACGCAGGAAAGAACGTGCGCTTTACCGTGCAGGACGGAACGGTGCGGGTCGTTGGGGTGGAGTGAAGGAAGGATATATGAGAACCGTTACGATCTACACCGACGGGGCCTGCAGCGGCAACCCGGGTCCGGGCGGCTGGGGGGCGATACTCAGCTACAAGGGTGCGGAGAAGGCGCTCTCCGGCGGCGCGGCCCAGACCACCAACAACCGCATGGAGCTGACCGCCGTCATCGAGGCGCTGCGGCTTTTGAAGGAGCCGTGCGTGGTGGAGCTGTACAGCGACAGCAAGTACGTCATCGACGCGCTGAAAAAGGGCTGGGCCAGAAGCTGGCAGCAGCGGGGCTGGGTGAAAAGCGACAAAAAGCCGGCGCTGAACCCGGACCTGTGGGAGCAGCTGCTGGCGCTGACCGATATCCACGAGGTGCGCTGCCACTGGGTGAAGGGCCACGCGGAGAATGAAAAAAACAACCGCTGCGACCAGATGGCTGTGGCCGAGAGCAGAAAGTTTCAGTGAAATGCGCTGTCTGCTGTGGAAAAAACGCGGCGTAAAAGGCAGAATTCACAAATTGTTCATGGCCGCTTCAAGATTCGGCCAAAATTAGAGGGTATTATAGCATCATCCAAAGGAACAACACTTCCTGATGTGATTTTCTCTCTCTCCTAACACAAACACACGGAAACACCCCGGCCATTGGGCCGGGGTGTTTCTGCTTTTTTTTGCTTTCGGCAACGTATGTTTGCTTGCTTTTCGGTTTACGCAGCGTTTACCTGGTTGTCCCTTGCGTGTGCTGCTTATGCGCTCTTTTTTATACTTTTGAGGCAGTCACGGTTTGCCTTTGTGTTCCGGAAGGCTCCGGAGCCCTGTATTCTCAAAAGACGGAGAGAAAAAAGACGCACAAAAGGAAACGGGGCTCAGTTATAATAATCGGTCTCGTCGGTCAGCGCCATGGGCAGGCCGTTGTGGTAGACCGGAAGGGTCTGGAATTTGAAGCGGCTGGCCCGGTGCAGGGCGTCGATGCGCTCCTTGATGGCCGGGTCCACCACGCCGCGGCGGACGTACTCGTTCACCGCGCGGTAGGGGAAGCCCAGATTGTCCTCGTCGGTCAGGCCGGTGAGGCCGTCGGACGGCGGCTTGATGAGAAACTTCTCCGGCAGGCCAAGCTGACGGCCCAGAGCGACGACCTCCTCGGTGGTGTACATCCCCAGGGGGGAGAAGGCACCGGCGCTGTCGCCGTAGATGGTGCAGTAGCCTACCCAGTCCTCGCTGAGGTTGCTGGTGTTGATGACGATACCGCCCTCTACGGACTGGGCCACGGCGTACAGGGTGGCCATGCGGACGCGGCTGGGCAGATTGACCTTTGTCTGGCGGCTGGGGGTCAGGCCCGCTTTTTCCATCTGGCCCAGCACGCCCTGAACGGCGTCGTGGATATTGATGGTGGTGTGGGGCAGGTCCAGGTGCTCCACCAGTGCCTGGGAGTAGTCGATGTCCGGCTGGACGCCGTCGGGCATGAGGACGCCGAGGACGTTTTCGCGGCCATAGGCGGCCACGGCCAGGGCGGCCACGGTGGAGCTGTCCTTGCCGCCGGAGATGCCGATGACGGCGGTCTTGCCGTGGCAGGCATTCATCTGCTCGGCCATCCACTCCAGCAGGCCGGCCAGCTGTATCTGGGGGTTGAATTCCATGTGCGATACCTCCCGTTCCGAAGTTTTGATGTCCTATTGTACCGCGTCGGGGAGGATTTTGCAAGGGCTATCCCAGCAGGGCCGCTGCATCCTCCGGCGTCAGGCCGGGCTGGAGCGCCAGGGTGACGCCATAGCCGATGAGCCGGCCCAGCTCACGGACGCGGCGGTCGATATCCTGGGGCGTGACAAACAACCCGGAGGGCGGGGCGTCCTCGTCGCCGCAGAGGGCCGCGCCATCGATGACCGTGGGGACGCCCAGGGCGATGACCGGCACGCCAAGCGTCCGGGCGTTGACTGCCTTGCGGTGATTGCCTACGCCGCTGCCGGGGATCAGGCCCGTGTCCCCCAGCTGCACGGTGGCACACAGCCGGTGACGGCTGCGGGCGGCCAGCGCGTCGATGGCGATGACCACCGAGGGGTGCAGGCGGTCCGCCGCGCCGCGGATCAGCTCCAGCGTCTCCACCCCCGTGCGGGCCAGCACGCCGGTGGCCAGGGCCGCCACCGGCGTCAGCGCGCCGAACTGCCGGGGCATGGAGCGGACCATGTGCCGCGTGACCAGCAGGTGCTCCAGCGCCGCCGCCCCCACGGCGTCGGGGGTCATGGCGTCGTTGCCCAGGCCCACCACCAGGGCGGGACCGTCCGATGGCGGCGGCAGCAGGGCGCGTAGCTCGCGGCACAGGCAGAGGGCGGCCCGGCCGGTCAGCGCCTCCTGACGGGACAGGGCGGGGCGCAGGTCGATGGTGATATAGCGGCCCTCGGGCTTGCCGATGGCCCGGGCGCCCGCCGGGGTACAGACATGAATGCGGGTGACGGGACAGCCGCACAGCAGGCATTCGGACTTGGTGACGCCGGTGCCGGGGGCGAAAATATCCCGGCCGGTGGGCAGCGCCTCCGCTGTTTCCACGGCCAGATCGGTACGCGAGAGGTTCATAGTAGTGGTCAACGCTCCCTTCTGAACACAAAATATTGTGGCTTTTGGGTAGCATGGCCGGTGAAATCGCTTTTATACAAAAACTGCCGCGGAAATTGCAAAAAAGTCTTGCATTTTTCAGGCAAAGATGCTAAAATATCATCCTGCGTGGAAGTGTTTATTTTCGCTGCACAAAAAATTCAAGTCGGGGAGGTGTTTGGTTTGCCGAATATCAAGTCTGCTAAGAAGCGTGTTCTGGTGGCAGAGACGAGAAATGCTCGCAACAAAGCCAATAAGTCCGCACTGAAGACTGCTATCAAGAAGTTCGAGGCTGCTGCCGTTGAAGGCAATCGCACCGAGGCCGAGGGCACTTACAAGGTGGCGGTCAAGGCGATCGACAAGGCTGCTGCAAAGGGTCTGCTGCACAAGAACAACGCGGCCCACAAGAAGAGCGCGCTGACGCTGAAGCTGAACAACATTGGCTAATGACCAAACGCAACGGACATCCGCAAGGGTGTCCGTTTTGGTTTATACGGGAAAAGGGACGGCGCTGCCGTCCCTTTTTTCATATCCCCTTATACTTGCGGCGCGTGGCCATTCCGCCGCGGATGTGCCGCTGGGAACGGTTTTCGTCCAGTATGGCCTTTACCTGTTTGTACAGCGCCCGGTCGCACAGGGCCAAACGCTCGGACAGGTCCTTGTGTACGGTTGTCGCTAATTAGAACGGTTTCGTCTAAGCCTAAATCTCCAAGCAAACGCAGGTAAATGTCTACATTGCCCTCTTGATCGACCTCGATCTTCTGAATAACCTGTTTAAGCTGGGCATTGGTGAGCTGCCGCACATCGGTAATGCTCTCAATGGTGTCAAAGGTTTTCTTGATGATTCCCTCTAACTGCTCGCCCTTGTCGATGTTAAAGGACACCAGCTTCAAATCATTCTCAATCCGGGCAATCTCCTCTTTCATGCCGCCGATCCTATCATTCAGCTCTTGCCGGGTAATCAGATCATCGGCGTACATATCCATATACTTTTGGCGGGTCTTGTTGAGCTTGGAGAGCTTTTGCCGCAACTCTTTTTCATATTCCACATTGTCGCTCTTGGCTTTATAAAGCCGGTTAAACTCGCCTACAACATAGTGAATGATATTCTTCTTGGATTGCAATACCTCGGCAAAATAGGCTTGCAGCGCCGCGATCAGCTCGTCCTCGTCCACGGCAATACGGTTGGGGCAGCTATCCGCTCCTTGCCCATTGTGGCCGCTGCACACCCACCGGATATAGGTGTTTTTATAGGTACGGACGGTGCGCCGGAACGACCAACCACATTCTTTGCATTTGATTAGGGTAGAGAACAGATATTTGTTGCTTTGACGCTCTCGTTCAACATGAAAGGTTTTCCCTCGCTGCTCCATGAGCTGCACGGCCTGTTCGTACTGCTCCGGCTCGATGATCCGCAGATTAGGGCGCTCGGTTACAAGCCAGTCTGTTTTGTCTTTTTCTGCACGCTGGCCGGTGAGAAAGTCTGTTACTTCCTGTTTGCCGTTGATGATCTTGCCGGTGTATAGTTCATTGGTAAGAATACGGCATACGGCGTTTTGCGACCAAATACAATCGCGCTTTGTCCGAAGCCCTTTTTCATTCAGCATTTTGGCTATCTTGGCAGCTCCATACCCCTCTTTTAAGTACCACTGATAGATTTGCTGAACAACATCGGCTTCCTGCGCGTTGATTTCAAGATTGAAATAATCCCCGATGGTTTTATCATAACCGTAGACAATGTTCGGCACACGGCCTTTCTCGGCGTTGAGCTTCTTTCCAAACTTCACGCGCTTTGAGGTGTTGGCGCTTTCTTCCTGTGCCAAAGCGCCGAAGATCGTCAGAACAAACTCACTGTTGCCCAGCACCGTCATGTTGGCTGTTAAAAAGGTGGTTTCAATTCCTAATGCCTTGAGCTTGCGGGTGCTTTGCAGAAGATCTACCGTATTGCGGGCAAATCGGGAAATATCCTTTACCACCACCATATCAAAAAGGCCGCTTTCAGCGTCTTTCAGCAACCGCAAGAACTCCTTGCGGTTTTTAATCTTTGTGCCGGAAATGCCCTCATCTGCATATAGGCGCACCAAAGTATGGCCATTCTTTTCTGTAAACTCGGTAAAGAACCGCTTTTGCGCGTCCAAGCTGTTGAGCTGATCTTCCTTGTCGGTAGATACCCGACAATAAGCTGCTATATTCATAGGGCGTTACCTCTCGAATAAAATAATATCTGTCTGTTACAACTGAATTATATACTGTATCGGTTTTGTTTGCAAGCACCGATAAAAAAGAAAAGAGCCATTCATGCAGAATGGCTCTCGGCTGGTTCCGGCTGGGCGGGGCTGATGGGTGGCGTTTCCGCAACCTCGGCTGCGTCCCGCATGGCCTGTTCCACCTTTTCTTTGCTGGCTTCTATGAACATTTTTAATATGTAGTCGGCGGTCGCTTCCGCCGTATTCGGGTTATGAAACCGAAAGTTCAATTTTTGTTTTGCCACGGCAGCGAACCACCTCCTTTTTGCCTGTCCTTTCTTTTCAAGTGTATGTGCTTTTTGAGGAAGATAGCACGAGCGGTTTTTGTAAGAAAATCAGTTTTCTTGGTCTATCATTTTCACAAGCCGCTCGGTACAGGCTCGCTTTACATTTCCGTAATACTGCTTCAAATCGTCAATATCCTGTTGGTAAATGCTGCGGGTTTCATTTGCCCGCAAAGCAATTTGATTGATGTTTCGGGCAAGATTGGCAAGCTCATTTGTCAGAGCTTTCAGCTCGGTAAAATCTCGTTTTATCACATAACCGTCTATCAGCATTTTTCGTGCATACATAGAAAAGTTTGCAGTTCCCACTTGAAGCATTTTCTGTCGTATCATATCAGCTTCTTTTTCCGAAACAAGAAGTTGCAGCCGCACCGTTCTATCTCTATTTGCCATCTTGCAAATACCGTCCTTTCGTTCTTTATGAAAAGCCGTGCTTTTCTTCTCCGGCATTAGCCGGTGGGGTTTGGGGCGACGCACCAACAAGCAGAAACAGAGGAAGTTGCCCCGTGGCAATTTTCGGCGTTTCGTGGAAGTGTGCTAACACTTCCAATGCTTGTTATTCTTCGTTAAGGGCAGCTTTGCCGCTCCTGCAATTTTCAAAAACAATTTTTCTTACATGGCATTGCAAATGGATTTTGCAAGTCTGCCGGAAGAAAAAACAGCCATTACCAGCACCAACGAATAGAGCAAACATTGGAATAAAACGCCAGTCACATCACCGCCCGCCAAGCCGCCGCTTGGAATGCTGACAGCCAGCGTTCCAAACATACTCATGGCAATATAGATTAGTACACCTTGCACACAAACCGCTGCAAAGGATTTAAGAAAATTTTTGCCGATCATACCAAGATCGCCGCCGCCCAGCGTAGCAATCGGTACGGCAGCAATCGCCGTGTAAATGTAAATCTCCACCATGCGGCCAATAACAACCACGGTAATGAGCATGGAAGAAAACTTGAATACGATCCAGATAATTGTCACCTGTAGGCAAAGGAATAGTTTTGGGAATATTCCATTCAGGCCGCTTATAGAAGCTCTTAAAGCGTCAAGATCAGCAGCCACAGAAGTACCGGGCGCACCGCCGGAAATGTTACCAATAATATTACTGCTCAACTCAAAAATTGCACCTAAAATTTGTGGTGTCATATCCACCGCCAGCTTACAAAGAACAAATTTAATCATAGTCTTAAAAATAATTTCGGCCCCAAAGGTAGCCCCACCGCCCGCACCGTCAATGCGAGTGCTGGCATTGTATAGCTCCAAGGTAAAAATCAGTGCCAACACGATATAGGCCACCGGCATAGCTACACTCTGACAAATACCCTGTACCCAAGAATAGATAGCACTGTTAAACTGCGCCGGTGTCTGTACCAACAAGCCACCATCGCCGCCCATGCTGGTAACGCCGTTCAAGATTTCCTCAATCACTCCGATAATGTAATCTTCCATTCTACTTTCCCCCCATCAGCTTCTTAAACTGAACTGCCAGAAAGCGAATATCGAGGATCAGACACACAATGACACTGACTGTTAGGATCAGCAGCAAAGTAGAGGGCATAGCCTGTCCAACAGAAATAATGTACTGCCCCACGATTAAGGGGTAAACCATCATTACGGTTTCTTTCTTTGGTAAAATTCTCATAGCTTCTCCTTTTCTCTCCCTCTCTCTGTTCCGGCTTTGCCGGATTATAACCGGCGGCAAAGCCGACGGAATGAGTGAGTGATTATTCTCGTAAAATATAATTCTTTTTTTATAATTAAATAGCCTACATTTTGAACCACATACAATTTGAACCGCCTTCATTTTGAACCGCCTACAAAATGTGGGTGGTTCAAAACACCAATAATCTTATGTTTCTGTGGTATAAACTCTTGCGTAGTCATACTCTAATTTTATAATTTCACCTGTCATTCTAACATTTTGCAACGCCGGAATAGTAAGATCAGCCTTTTCTAAAAGATCGTATTCATAACGGTAACCGGCTGCTGTTCGTATGCGGTATTGCTTCAAGTACCCCGCAGTTTTTAGCTCCTGCCATGCGCCATCAAAGGCACGATCTCCCAAGCAAGCAATTTTTTGCAATGGCCGCTTATACAAGATATAATCTGGTATGGTGATATAGCTTTGAATAATGGCATATAAACCCCGTGCTTTGCAAGAAAGCTCAGTGTTATGAAGCGCTTCATTAGAAACTTGAGCAAAGGGATTTTGACGCTTTCGGAAACTTCCATCTATCCCCATAGAAATCACCCTCTTTTTGATTGATCGTCCAGCCACTCAATAAAGGCAGCTTTCGGAATTTTGATCCTGCGGCCAACTCGGACAACTGGAAAACCCTTACTCTTTACCAGCTCATAGGCTGAAACTTTGCTAATGGCTAAAATAGACGCAACATCGTTCACATTGAGAATTAGTGGCAAATCGTCAAATGTAGTTGCTGATTTAGAATTGCTCATGCTGTACCTCCATTATATAAAGTGCTGTTTGCTATTATATTGACAAAGCAAGTGCAATTTGATATTGTTAATATAACATACAGACAAATTGAGTTGCAAGTAAAAATAGATTACATAGTAAATGTGCAACTTTTATTTGCTAATAGGAGAAAGAAAATGAAAAAAGCAAGTACAACTAAAAATGATGTGGCTGAAAAAGCAAATGCTCCCTTTCCAACAAGACTTCGTGTCTTAATGGAGAGAGAGCACATAAAGCAAGGAGATTTAGCTGAAATTCTTTGCGTTACACGGCAAGCAGCTAACCAGTATTGCTTGGGGCTTTCATTCCCAGATTTTGAAAAGCTCTGTAAAATAGCAACATATTTTAATGTTACCACAGATTACTTGTTAGGTTTGTCCGATGTATATAGTCAAGCAGATGATGGAATTAACCGAGAGCTGGGACTAAGTGAAGCTGCTATATCGGGATTGAAAGAATTATTAAATGACAAAAAGTATGGCAGGGTTGTTCCGTGCAAATTGGTCTTTTCACAACTAATTGAAAGCGAGAATTTTTCAGCAGCTCTCATGTGGCTATTTAAGGCAGTTGATAAAACAGCCGAGTATCTGCCATATGAGTCGGTAGAAGAACAGTATATGGACGATACCGTTGCGGGATTGGATATTGCCCCTTGTGATGTTGCCAATACATACTTTATGAGGGCACAGGCGGCTTTTTCAAAAGCCGTGAATGATATTTCGGATGAAATTACCCTAAAATCTCTCAATAACCCCGGAGAGTTATTTATTACACTTTTGAGAAATCTTCCAAAAGAAGATCAATTACGGTTGGGAAAATACATTAAAGAACAATACTACATGGCTGAATATGAAGAAACTTTGCAAAGTAGCATACCGGGCAAAATGAAAAACTCCCTTAAAGCGGCTGAAGATTTTCTGTTAGCAGAGATAGAAAAATAACAGCACCGTCCCCCAAGGAACGGCGCTGCTATTCGTCAAACTCTAAAAATTTGCTGGGTGCTATGTGCAAAGCGTCTGCAATCGCAAACAAGGTTGCCAGCGAAACAGGCTGCACAAAGCTGGGCGTTTCTACCTGTGAGAGATAGCCTGGGCTACGGTCGATCTTATCGGCAAGCTGCTCTTGCGTCAGGCCACGCAATTTGCGATAATAGGCTATCTTTAGGCCGATCTGTATGTACCGGCTCTCGTTTGGATCATTCATTTTATCACCACCACATTTATTTTACCCGGTTGAACAGATAGTATGAATATGGTAAAATATTGATTATTATAGGTTTTACATGTAATTGGTTAAACAAAACATATACTAATCAAGAATAAGGAGATGAACGCATGAAAAAGATCACAATGCTATCGGCTGCGGTGCTGCTAATTTGCGGATTAGTCACCGGCTGCGGTGCTGGCAGCTCCGTTGTCGGCACATGGTACAGTGACCGGGACGATGAAGCAGCCTTGGTGTTGAACAAAGACGGCACATACAGCGATGGGCAATGGCTCACCAATGGCAACTACACCATAGACGGCAACACCGTTATTCTTACCGGCACATTGGACGGACAAAACAAGCTGACAATCCAGACGGAAAACGGAAAGACAACATTGCTCTTTGGTGACGGAAGCTATTCGCATACTTACTACGGCAGCGCAGAAGCCGCACAGGCGGCCAGAGAAGCCCGCCAAGCGGCCGAACAGGCCGCAGCAGAGGAACAGACCGCAAAAGAGCGTGAAGCACTTAAAACGGCTCTTGTGGGCTATTGGTATAATATGAGCAGCTACCCGGTGGAATTTACCGCCGATGGCAAGTATATTAGCTATCCGCAGGGGGAACGGCAGGAAAGCCAATATGAGCTTGTCTCCGGCAGTATGCTTTCTGTAACAGCCGCAGACGGCACAACACTGGAAATTTCGGCAGAGGTACAAGGCGATGGGCATTTACAGTTAAGCACCTGGGATTACATCAAGGCCACGCCCCTTGACCTCTCTCTTGATCTGCTGGCCGGAGAATGGACGGACGGCACATTGACCACCGTTTTCACAGCAGACAGTAGCTATATCGAAAAAAGTGCCTTTGCGGGCTTTGTGGACGATAAGACGGTTGCCTTTACGATCACCGGCAGTAATACCCTTGATGTGCCGGATCAGGGCGGTCAGCAATGGGCATTCTTAAGCGAAACGGAAACAGAATACCAATTACTTATGACCAAGACCAAGAACGGCGCAAGCTACACCACATTTATGACCAAAGCAAAATAGTCTGAAAAACGGTTTTGCTTATATGATTTTCGTACTATAATAGGAAGCGATATAGTCCGAAAATGGGTGTCCGAAAAAAGGGTACGAAAAACGATTGTTTTTCGTACCCTTTTAGTGACTATAGTGGTTTGGTATTTTGATACTGATTGACAATCAGAAGAATATAGAGTAGAATTTATAAAGAAAATATTGTCCGCTGTTCCTGATATTCAGCGGCATTACAAGTAATCAGGTTGCCGCTACTGTTCACCCTCGCAAGGCATAAAAAGAGGGCTTGAAAATGTAATGAAAGCGCAACGCCCACAAGGACGCTATAAACTGTGGGGCTGTCAAGGCACGAATAGACAGCTAAAATATGTGCCGGTGCTTCACCGCCGCAAGTGTGAATGATAATGAGATTTTGAAAGTTAATTTTCAAAAACATAAGAGGGCAGGCACACCGCCTGTCCTCTTTCTTTATGCCACCGCCCATATAAAGCGTTCTATTTTATTACTTCCATATGTACGGTGGATTTGCTGACGCCGAACTTCTTGGCGGCGGCGCGGACGGTGGTCCGGTTCTCTATCATGTACAGGGCCAGCTCTTTGGCCCGCTGCTCCAGATCGTCTCGCATAACGCAACACTCCCATGCCGTTGTGCTCTATCTATATGGCGGAACGCGGGCGGATATGACAAAGGGAACGGACCGCACATCCTTAACGGACACTTAGCGGGCGGCGGGAGTATAATTTGGCATCATCCGGAGATGAAATGAGGCGAGTCTATGGATATCTGGAAGGAATTGCGGGACGAGGGCGTGGACAGCGGCCTGCTGGACGAGGTACGCCGCTTCCGGGAGGCCCACCCCCTGACGCCGGAGGCGCAGGAGCGCGTGCCTGTGCCGAAGTATCTCTACTACGGCAGGGAGGTATGGGAGAGCGCGGCGGCGGCACTGCTCTGCGGCGAGCACCTGCTGCTGGCGGGGCCGAAGGCCACCGGCAAGAACGTGCTGGCGGAGGACCTGGCGGCGCTGTTCGGACGGCCGGTGTGGGACGTGTCCATGTATGTGAACGTGGACGCGGCGGCCCTGATCGGCGCGGACACGCTGAAGGACGGGCAGGTGGTGTTCCGGGAGGGACCGGTGTGCGCCTGCGCGCGGCTGGGCGGCTTCGGCGTGCTGGACGAGGTGAACATGGCGAAGAACGAGGCGCTGGCCGTGCTGCACGCCACGCTGGACCACCGGCGCGTCATCGACGTGCCGGGGTATGAGCGCATACAGCTGGACGACGCGGCGCGGTTCATCGGCACCATGAACTACGGCTACGCCGGGACGCGGGAGCTGAACGAGGCGCTGGTGAGCCGGTTCGTGGTGGTGGATATGCCGGTGATCTCCGACGAGAATCTGCAGAAGCTGCTGCGGCGCAGCTTCCCCACCCTGAAGCGGGAGTGGGCCGAGCAGCTGACGGCGCTGTTCCGGGATCTGCGGACCAAGTGCGACAGCGGTGAGATATCCACCAAGGCGCTGGACCTGCGGGGACTGCTGGCGGCCCTGCACCTGATCGAGAAGGGGATACCCTCCGGGCAGGCGCTGGACCTGGGCATCATCAACAAGGCCTTTGAGCCCTTTGAGCGCCAGCTGGTGGCGGACGCGGTGTGGGCGCGCCTGCCCAAGGACGCCACCCGGGACAAGCTGTTCGACTGATATGGACAGACAGGACAGAGAGACGCGCCGGGCGGAAAATCAGGTGTGGAACGGCTGGGGGGACTATGCCCGCAAGCCGGAGCTGCTGACCTTCGACCGGGCGGGGGATGCCGAGCTGTACGGCAATACGGTGCTGGGCCTGGCCTGCCGGTATTACGACTTTGACCGGTTCCGGCCGCTGCTGAACGAGTTTCACCGGTCGGCGCAGGAGGCACTGTACACGGACATATTCTTCCTGGTGCTGGAGGGGGCGGTGTTCGCCCGCGGCGCGGCGGAACGGCCGCTGCTGCCGGCGCTGCGGCGGGACTATGCCCGCCGGCTGCTGGCGCAGACGCCGGTGGCCGAGGGCATGAACGGGGACGCCGTGCGCCGGGCCTGGGCCTGCCGCGTGCTGGGACAGCCGGAGGACCCGGCCCTGTCGCCGCTGCTGGACGAGCTGGCCGCGCCGGGGGACAGCACGGAGGCGCAGCTGATCCAGCGGACGGAGCGCGTGCTGTACACCTGGTTCCGCCGCGCACGCCGGGCCGCCGACGACCGCCAGTGGGCGGCGTGGGTAGGCCGAAAGCGGGACAAAAGCGGCGGTGTGCACTTTGTGCGGCCCAACGCCCTGCGGGCGCTGTCACATGACGCGCCCGGCGGCAGCGGCGGCTTGCAGAAGCAGACGCTGTTCAGCTTTTTGCAGGGCCGGACGCCGGAGCCGATCCTGCGGCGGTATGTGGAGGACTGCTTCGGCGCGTCCATGCTGACGCCGGGGCAGCGCAGTGAGGCGGAGCGCACCCTGTGCACCGGCGTGCACAAGAACTGCCGGCTGCACTTTACCCGCGGCGAGCCGGTGGGCCGCGCACCCGCGCCGGAGGCGGCCTGGGACGCGGCCCACTTCCGGCAGCAGCGGGAGAAGAACCGGGCGTATTATCAGGAGCATCTGGTGGAAAACAAGCTGGCCGTCGCACAGCTGACGCAGAAGCTGCAGAACACGCTGCTGCTGCGGGCGGAGGACGAGGGCGGTACGGGCCGCGCCGGGAGGCTGCGGCCGGAGCTGGCCTGGCGCGCCGGGGCGCTGGGGGACGAGAGGGTGTTCTCCCGCCGGTCGCCGCAGGAGCCGGGAGAGCTGTCCGTGGACCTGCTGCTGGACGGCTCGGCCTCGCAGAACCGGCAGCAGGAGAAGCTGGCCACACAGGCGTATCTTATCGCGGAGAGCCTGAGCCGGTGCCGCATCCCCGTGCGGGTGACGGCGTTCTGCTCCGTCAGCGGCTGCACGGTGCTGCGGGTGCTGCGGGACTATGACCATCCGGAGCAGAACGAGGGGGTATTCGACTATGTGGCCGCGGGGTGGAACCGGGACGGGCTGGCCCTGCGGGCCATGGGCTGGCTGCTGCGGCAGCGGCGCAGCGAGCAGTCGCTGCTGCTGGTGCTCTCGGACGCCAGCCCCAACGACGACCAGCGGATACCCAACGGCCTGGGCGGATGGGCCTACACCGGGAAACGCGGCGTGGACGACACGGCGGCGGAGGCCGCGGCCCTGCGGCTGCGGGGCGTGCTGCCGGTGTGTCTGTTCACCGGAAGCGACCGGGAGGTGCCGGACGCCCGGCGTATCTACGGACAGGCCATGGAGCGCCTGCCGGCCATCGGGTGGCTGGCAGACGCGGTGACGCGGCTGATCCGGGGCCAGCTGCGGCGGGGATAGGACAGAATGCGACACAAAACGACAGAAAGAGACACACCGAAGGGTGTGTCTCTTTCGCTGCTCAATACCAGGTGATGCCCTCCAGATCCTGTATCTGCACCCGCAGGTCCTCCAGCAGTGTCTCCGCAGCGGCGGAGAGGGCGCGGCCCTTGGGTGTGACCAGGTAGAAGGTGCGCTCCGCCGGCGGGTGGGCCAGGCGCAGCACCTGCACGTTGCTGAACATCCGCAGATAGGGCTCGGTGGCGCCGGCGGGGATGATGCTCCAGCGCTTGCCGCAGGCGGGCAGGGTCTCGGCCAGCTGGGGCGTGTCGGCGTACAGCAGGGGGCGGGCGTCCACGCCGAACCAGTAGTCGTGCCACTGCTGTATCTCCGGCTGGCCGTAGATGAGTATCTCGTCCTGCACGTGCAGGGTGGTGGCCTCTACCGGTTCCGTCAGTGCCACCGTTCTGGGCACCACAAGGAAGAAGCCCTCGCGGAACAGGGGTTTGGCTTCGATCTGCAGACCGTAGTGCAATGCGCCGTCCACGATGGCCATGTCCGCGTCGCCCCGGGCCACGGCGGACACCGCCTGGTCCGTCCGCATGGACTCCACCCACAGGTTCACCGGCAGCTCGCGCTCCAGAAAGCGCTGGTACACCGGGGGCAGGATGTACTGGTTGGCGGTGTAGGCGGCGATGACGTGGAGAAACTCACGCTTTTCCGCGGCGGCGAAGGTCTGCGTCTCCGAGAGCAGGTTCTGCCACCGGCGGGCCAGAGGCAGGAAGTGCTGGCCCGCATCCGTCAGGGTGATGCGGCGCTGGCCCTTGCCACGGTGGAACAGGGGCGCGCCCACCTGGTCCTCCAGTGCCTTCAGCCGGGCGGACAGGGACGGCTGGGTGATGTACAGCGCCTCGGCAGCGGCGGTCATGGTGCCGTGGTCCAGCACGGCGAAAAAGGTCTCGATGTCCTGGTTGGTCATAGGCGGCTCTCCGAATTATAGTTTGTGTCTATATTATACCGTAGAATAATCAATTTTACAAGCACCAACCTTTGTGGTATGATTTGGCCACAATACAGAAAGGAGTTGTTCCCTATGACAAACACGAAAACCAAGACTTCCCCGGCAAAGGCGATCGCCGCTGTTGTGATCGCGGTTATTCTGGCGTTCACGCTGGTGTGCCTGCTGACGGGGAACATCAACCCCGTGTGCCGTGTCACCGCCATGCTGATGCCGGTGTGGATGGCCGCCGAGCTGCACCTGCTGTGCACGCTGCTGTAACGGGGCACCGGCTGATTTTGCTGTTTTCTTTCCTTTTCTCTTTCTTATTTGCGAAAAACGCGGACGCAGGTGCGTCCGCGTTTTTCATCGTCCGGACGCGTAAAGACGGCGCAAAGAATACTACGAACTCCGAACTATTTTTCCGAAAAAACCCTGTATTTGTAACGCTTTCGTGAATTCTGCGCCGTTCCGCTTGCAAGTCGGCGGCGGGGATGGTACACTTACACATTATTACAGTTTTACCCTGGGTGCGTGGGCGCTGCAGGCGGAAGAAGGAGGGACGGATATGGCCGGCTTCAGCGTGAAAAAACCGCTGACGATCTTTGTGACGGTGCTGGGCATTATCGTGCTGGGCGTGGTGGCGTATCTGAAAATGACACCGGATCTGCTGCCCAACATGGACTTTCCCTATGTCATCATCGTCACTTCTGATCCCGGCGCCAGCCCGGAGTCCATTGAGCAGTCCATCACCAGGCCGGTGGAGCAGGCCATGGCTACGCTGGATAAGATCAAGACCGTCACCTCCACCAGCCAGGACAGCGTATCCATGGTCACGCTGGAGTTTGAGGACGGCGCCAATATGGATACCATCAGTGTGGACATCCAGCAGAAGATCTCCGTATTGCAGGGCAGTTGGGACGACACCGTCTCCGCCCCCTATGTGCTGAAGATCAATCCCTCCATGCTGCCGGTGATGGTGGCCGCCGTGTCCCGGGAGGACATGGACGTGTACGCGCTCAGCGATTTCGTCACCGGAGAGCTGTCCCCCAAGCTGGAGGGCGTGTCCGGCGTGGCCAGCATTTCGGTCAGCGGCGCCGTGACCCGGGAGGCCCATGTGATCCTGGACGAGGCCAAGCTGGACGCCCTGTCGGAGAAGCTGGCGGATGCGGTGCGTACCGAACTGAACAAGACGAAGCTGGATCTGCAGAAGGCCAAGGATCAGGTGGAAAAGGGGCAGGCACAGCTGGATGAGGCCAAGGAGGCCATTGCCGCCGGCGCGGCGGCCAAGGCGGGCGCGGCGGTGGATAAGCTGTACGAATATCTGAAGGAGGCCCGGGGCCAGATCCCAAAGCCAGACCCGGATCCGGATCCCGGTGAGCCGCCCATCACCGTGCCCGGGCGGGAGGAGCTGGAACAGCTGAAAAAGACGCTGGAACGGCTGAACGCGACGCTGGATAAGCTGATGCAGGATCTGGAAAGCGGCGAGCTGAAGCGGGAGGTCACCAGTGAGGTCTATGACCTGACGCTCTCCCTGATCGACGGCATTACCCAGCTGACGGAGGCGCAGATACAGCTGGATGAGGCCATGACCCAGATCGAGGCCGGCATGGATCAGATCAACGAGGCGTACAAGTCCATCGCCGACCAGACGGACGTGGGCGGGATGCTGTCCATCTCCGCCGTCAGCCAGCTGCTGACGGCACAGAATTTCGCCATGCCTGCCGGGTACATTGAGGACGACAGCGGCGTGAAATACATGGTATCCGTGGGCGAGAACGTGTCCTCCCGCCAGGAGCTGGAGGATATGGTGCTGCTGGACCTGGGCATGGACGGCATCGAGCCGGTGACACTGGGCGACATCGCCACCGTGGTGGTCACGGACAACGCCGGGGAGCTGTACACCAAGGTCAACGGCGACAACGGCATTCTCATCACCTTTACCAAGCAGTCCAACTACGCCACGGCGGAGGTGTCCAATAACATCAGCGCACGGTTCGAGGAGCTGGAGGGCCAGTACGAGGGATTGTCCTTCGCGCCGCTGATGGACCAGGGCGACTATATCTACCTGATCGTGGAGACCATCACCTCGTCGCTGCTGTGGGGCGCGCTGTTCTCCGTGGTCATTCTGTACCTGTTCCTGCGGGATTGGCGGCCCACGGTCATCACGCTGGTGTCTATCCCCGTCAGCGTGATCTTTGCCATCGTACTTATGTACTTCACCGGCGTGACCATCAACATGATCTCCCTGAGCGGTCTGGCCGTGGCGGTGGGTATGCTGGTGGATAACTCCGTGGTGGTCATTGAGAATATCTACCGCCTGCGGGCCAAGGGCGCCACCATCATTCAGGCGGCGGTGTCCGGCGCGGGCCAGGTGCTGGGCGCGGTGACGGCCTCTACCCTGACCACCGTGTGCGTGTTCGCGCCCATCGTGTTCGTAGAGGGCCTGACCCGCCAGCTGTTCACCGACCTGGCGCTGACCATCACCTACTCGCTGCTGGCCAGCCTGCTGGTGGCGCTGACACTGGTGCCGGCGATGGCCAGCGGTATGCTGCGCCGGCCCATGGTGCAGAAGCCGGGCCTGCTGGACAAGGTCTATCCCGCCTATCGGAAGGCCATCGCTTTTTCGCTGGACCACAAGGCCGGCGTGCTGCTGCTGTCGCTGGTGCTGCTGGTGACCAGTGCCGGCGCGTGCCTGCGCCGCGGCTTTACCTTTATGCCGGAGATGGATATGAACAACCTGTCCCTGACCATCACCATGCCGGAGGACACCTCTCGCGAGGAGGCGGTACGGCTGGCCGACGAGGTGCTGGAGCGGGTGATGACTGTGGACGACGTGCAGGACGCCGGCTTTATGATGGGCGGCGGCACCATGGGCGGCCTGAACATGGGCGGTGCCATGGGCGGCGCCTCCGGCGGCAGCTATGACGTGGAGGGCTACATCACCATGCCGGAGGGGACCTTCGGCTCTGTGGCGGGGAAGGAGATCGAGACGCTGTGTGCCGACCTGCCCTGTGAGGTGACGGCCAGCGGCGTGATGAGCGGTATGATGAGCTATATGACCGGCAGCGGCGTGTCGCTGCAGGTGTTCGGCAGCGATATGGCGGACCTGCAGAGCAGCGCCCGGACCATCGCCCGGCGGCTGGAGCAGGTGGAGGGCGTCAGCGAGGTCAGCGACGGGCTGGACGCCTCGGCCCCGGCATTGCAGGTGACCATCGACCGGAAGGCGGCGGCGGAGAAGGGTCTGACCGTGGCTCAGGTGTATATGCAGATCGCCGCGGCGCTACAGAGCAGCGCCAGCGTCTCTGATGTGACGCTGGACAGCGAGGACATGGACCTGACCGTGGACGCGGCGGAGGGCAGCGTCCTCAAGCGGGAGAACCTGCTGGAGCTGGAGTTGTCGGCGGAGAGCAGCGCGTCCTCCGCCATGACTGGCAGCGCCTCAGGCATGACCGGCAGCAGCGCCGCGGGGCAGCTGACCGGCGGCAGTGAGGAGGACAAGACCTTCAAGCTGGGAGATGTGGCCACCGTGACGGAGACGGTGTCCATGAACACCATCTCCCGTGACCAGCAGCGCCGGTGCGTTACCGTGACCGCCGCCATCGCCGATGGCTACAACGTCACCCACGTGACCTCCGCGGCGCAGCAGGCCGTCAGCGGTCTGACGCTGCCGGAGGGCGTCACCGCGGAATTCAACGGAGAGAACGAGCAGATCATGGAGGCCATGAGCCAGCTGCTGTTGATGCTGCTGCTGGGCGTGGTGCTGGTGTACTTCATCATGGTGGCACAGTTCCAGTCGCTGAAGTCCCCGTTCATCGTCATGTTTACCATCCCGCTGGCCTTTACCGGCGGCTTCCTGGCCCTGCTGATCGCGGGGATCGAGGTATCTGTCATCAGCCTGATCGGCTTTGTGATGCTGGTGGGCATCATCGTCAACAACGGTATCGTGCTGGTGGATTACATCAACCAGCAGCGGCTGTCCGGCATGGAGCGCCGGGAGGCGATCATCGACGCGGGCGTGACCCGCCTGCGGCCGATCCTGATGACCAGTCTGACCACGATTTTGGGCCTGATCGTCACCGCCACGGCGAAAAACGCCGGCACGGCGCTGATGCAGCCCATCGCCGTGGTCTGTATCGGCGGACTGCTGTACGCCACGCTGATGACGCTGTTCGTGGTGCCCTGTATGTACGACATGATGAACAAGAAGGACATGCATAAGGTGGACGAGAGCGAATTGCAGATCGTGGATATGTGAGCAAAAAAAAAGAAAGCCCCGCGGGGCTTTCTTTTTTTACGCTTAATAGGCCAGCTTCTCGGCCAGATAGGCCTTCAGCTCACTGATGGGGATACGCACCTGCTCCATGGTGTCGCGCTCGCGGACGGTGACGCAGTTGTCGCCGGCGTGCTCGGCATCGCCCACGGTGTCGAAATCCACGGTGATGCAGAAGGGAGTGCCCACCTCGTCCTCGCGGCGGTAGCGCTTGCCGATGGAGCCGGTCTCGTCGAAGTCCAGCATCCACTCCTTGGACAGGTCCTCGTAGATCTTGCGGGCGGGCTCGGAGAGCTTCTTGCTCAGGGGCAGGATGGCGGCCTTGTAGGGGGCCAGGGCCGGGTGCAGGTGCAGCACCACGCGGACGTCGTTCTTCTCCGCGTCCACGACCTCCTCGTCGTAGGCGTCCACCAGCACGGCCAGGACGCTGCGCTCCACGCCCAGAGAGGGCTCGACCACGTAGGGGATGTAGCGCTCGTTGGTCTCGGGGTCGAAGTAGGTCAGGTCCTTGCCGGACACGGTCTGGTGCTGGGTCAGGTCGTAGTCGGTACGGTCGGCCACGCCCCACAGCTCGCCCCAGCCGAAGGGGAACAGGAACTCGAAGTCCGTGG
>ERZ825159.813-NODE-813-length-35791-cov-4.672935_pt1 | contig 35791 bp, 27 predicted proteins | sample MGYA00519932_ERZ825159 | MGnify/ENA primary metagenome ERZ825159 (study PRJEB31778, sample SAMEA3449191) | human gut metagenome | biome: human gut; feature: human-associated habitat; material: faeces | place: United Kingdom | collected 2010/2012 ... | reverse complement strand
TCAGCCCGAAGCCCATCACCAGAAATCCCAGAACGAAAAGCATGACTCCGATGACGATCAAAGCACCTACAAATTTGGCATTGATCAAATAATCCCGGTGAATGGGCTGCGATAAAATACGGCTTAAGGTTCCTTTATTCTGCTCCGAATTGATGGCGTCGAAGCCTAAAGCGATTCCTAACAGCGGACCGAGAAAACTGACGAAAACCGTGAAAGAAGGTAAAGTTCCGTCGCTGACCGTGAACAGCTGGAGAAAAAGAAACGAACCGTCCGGATCATTGGGTTTTATCGCTGCTCCGATGTTGGTTAGGGCGGTATAGAGCGATCCCATACACGTTAGTGCGATAATACCTATCAGGATAAGGAATCTCCAGCTTCTGACGTGATCGGCGACTTCTTTGCGGACAATTGTCCAAAAGGGACTGTGATATTTATTCATGACCTTGTCCTCCTCCGAAATATTGGTTATAAATGTATTCTAATCCATGTTCTTCCTGTTGCAGATCGTTGAGTGAGAGATCAGCCAGTAGCCGGCCTTGAGAGAATAAACCCACCCGGTCACAGATTTGTTGTACCTGGTCCAGGTGATGGGAAGAGAACAGTACGGTCAGTCCTCTTTCGTCCCGTAATTGCCGGATCAGACTGATGAATTCCTGTACGCCTGCCGGATCGATCCCCGAGGTGGGTTCATCCAAAATAATCACTTCCGGATTTTTGATGAGTACATCTGCCAAGCCCAGACGTTGGCGCATTCCCCGGGAGTATTTACCGGTCTTTTTATCGATTTCCCTGCCAAGCCCTACCCGTTCGAGGAGCTGGGCTGCATGCTGCCGGGCTTCTTAGGCGGTCAGGCCGGCTTCGGCGATGTTTTTGTGTTCGTTTATCTGCTGGCCTTGGGACGCTTCTTTATGGCAGTTTCCTCGATGGATGCAGCCACCGCCTTCGGCGGTATGGGCGGCAGCCGTGAGGTTTATGTGGCAGCCTTTGTTGAACCTGTTGTGATGCTGGCCGTGCTGTCTAACGTACTGCACACCAACAGCACTTCGCTGGCAGGCATGAGCCTGCGTACAGATGAGGTCAACCTGACGGTAGCAGGCGTGCTGACCTGCATTGCCTTCTTTCTGGTATTGCTTGCAGAAAACAGCCGTATCCCCGTTGATAACCCTGATACGCATCTAGAGCTGACGATGATCCATGAATGCATGACACTGGAATATTCCGGCCGCCTGCTGGCGCTCATCCATTGGGCAAGCCAGCTCAAGCTGCTGGTATTTCTGGTGCTCTTCGCTATGCTGTATCTGCCGCTGGACTTGCCGGTTGTATTTAAGGTGCTTATCGGTGCGGTGGTTGTAGGCGTGGTTGAAACGTTGAACAATAAGATGCGCCTTTTCAAGGTGCGTGTATATCTGGCCGCAGCAGGACTGATGCTGCTGTTGGCAGTAGTGGCACAGTAAGGAGGTAACGATGGAATATTTGGTTGTAAGTTTAATGTTTATCGTTTTCCTGCAGACGCGCTTTGTGGAGCTGCGCCGTGCAACTCTGTGTCTGGCGTTGCAATCTGCTTTGATTGCGGCGGCCTGCCTTGTCGTAGGTATGAGCCATGGCAGCGGCCTGCATGCCTGGCTGCCCGGTGTGCTGACGATTGCCGTTAAGGTGCTCTTTATTCCCTACGCTATTTTGCGCGTGGTAAATCAGCTGCGCGATGAGCGTGAAATTGTCAGCGATATCAATGTAAATTATTCTACTGCTTTTGCAGCCTGCAGTCTGGCGCTCGGCTACATGGTAATTGACGGTCTGCTGCCGCAGGCAGAGGGCCGCGATATTCTGGCAACCTCTATGTTTATGATTATGACCGGTCTGGCGCTGATTGTTATGCGCAGCCGTGCCATTATGCAGATGATTGGCCTGATTACCTTGGAAAACGGCATTTATCTGCTTGGCCTGATTATGACGGAGGGCTTGCCGCTGATTATCGAGCTGGGCATTTTCCTTGATGTGCTGATTGCTGTTGTTATTCTTGTTATTTTAACCTCGCGTCTGCGTCTGTCATTTAAAACGACTGATACAAATGTGCTGGACAAGCTGAAAGGGTAGGGGATGTAATGTTAACATATATTTTGATACTGTTATGCCTGCCCCCCTTGTGCGCGGTGCTGGCACTGGCTGCGGGCTTCGGCAATAATATCCTGCATTGGCTGCACCGCCTGACGGCAACTGCAGTAGGTGTGTGCGTAGCGCTGATGGCAAAGTCCTTTAATCCTGCTGTGCCCTATGTAGACGATTATTTTTACATTGATGCGCTGAATATGTGGGTAATCATTATTATTACTACACTTTATCTGGCAGCAACCTGGACTGCGCGTAATTATCTTACGCGTGAGGAGCGCTGCGGCGTGCTTAAGGGCGAGCAGCTGCAGACCGGCCGTTACTTTGCGCTGATGCAGCTTTTCTGCTGGACAATGTTCATCGTACTGCTGGTAAAAAACCTGGGCCTGATGTGGGTTGCCATCGAAGCAACTACCTTAATCAGTGCGCTGCTCATTTCCTTTAAATTTACCCGCGCTGCTCTGGAAGCAACGTGGAAATATATCATGGTTTGTACCGTCGGCATCTGCTTGGCGCTTTTGGGTACACTGGTGCTGTATTATGCACAGCTTGATGCGTTGGGCGGCGAAAAGGCGCTCAGCTGGCTGTACCTGCATGAGCACGCTAACAGCCTGAACCCGGCGATGACCAAGCTGGCACTGCTGTTTATCGTTATCGGCTACGGTACGAAGGCAGGCATGGCGCCGATGCATACCTGGCTGCCTGATGCCTATGCCGAGGCTCCGTCACTGACCAGCGGTATGCTGAGCGGTGCGCTCTGCAGCTGTGCTATTTATGTATTACTGCGTAATCTGGTTATCCTGCTGCCGACAGCAGGCGCTGCGATGATGAGCAGCATGCTGCTGTTCTTTGCTGTGCTGACTGTGGCGATTGCCGTGCCGTTCGTTGTTGTACAGCGCGACGTTAAGCGTATTCTGGCGTATTCCTCTATGGAAAACATTGGCATTATGGTTGCCGGTATCGGCGTATTTTCCGCCTTCTCCCTGAAGGCTGTGATGCTGCATATGTACAGTCATGCGATGATTAAGTTCGTGCTGTTCTATATCGCCGGTACGATTATCCAGGAATATCAGACTCGTAATATGATGCGTATTCACGGTATGATTAAGGATGTACCGCATACCGCAACCTTTTGGCTTACCGGTATGCTGGGTATTTTGGGCCTGCCGCCGATGGGACTTTTCTTCAGTAAGTTTTACATTATGGCGTCTATGTTCCGTGAGGGACATTGGGTAGCAGGCAGTCTGTTGATTATCCTGTTGGCCGGTGTGCTGATTGGTATTTTGTACCACGGCATGCGTATGCTGTGTGATAAATCGAAGCGTCAGCCATTGGGCGATTTGCTGGGAGCAACCGACGTGCCTGTGCTGGCAGCGCTGCTGCTTTTGACCTGCGTAGTGGGCGCCGGCTTTGAAAATATTCCCTGGCTCAACAATCTGCTGAACCAGGCTGTGCGGATTATAGGAGGCTGAGATAATGCTAGTTAAACCGGAAAATTTGCGTGGTGCTGCCAATATCTGCAGCGACAGCGGCAAGCGTCCGCTGGCTGCTATGTTCGGTGCAGACGAAACGCTGCAGGGCGGCGGCTTGGCCATCTACTGCCTGTTCTATAATGCTGAAAAACGTGATATAGATGTTTTGAAGGCTCCGTTCCCCGCGGACGGTCCGCTGGAATATCAGTCACTGACTACGCTGCTGCCGGCTGCTGCCTGGTATGAGCGCGAGCTGCATGATATGTTCGGCTTCGAGCCGCAGGGACATCCCGATATGCGTCCGCTGGTGCTGCATGAGAGCTTTCCCGAAGGCTTCCATCCGCTGCTGAAAAAATATCCCAAGGATTATGATGCACGAGGACATCGTGAATACGAAATGCTTACCTCGCAGGGCGAAGGCCTCTTTGAGGTTCCTGTAGGCCCTATTCACGCAGGCATCATCGAGCCCGGTCATTTCCGCTTCAGTCAGGCAGGCGAGGCTATGCTGCAGCTGGATGCCAAGCTGTTTTTTACCCACCGTGGTATTGAAAAGGCTGTCGAAGGATTGACAGCGATGGACGCACTGCCGATTGTAGAACGCATTTGCGGTGCCTGCAGTGTGGCCAATACGCTGAGCTTCTGTCAGGCGGTAGAAAAATGCTCGGAGGCTAAGGTGCCTTACCGTGCGTGGTTAATCCGTACCTTGGCTGCGGAGATGGAGCGCTTGTATAACCATGTGGGCGATACGGGCAATATTTGCGCCGGTGTCGGCTTCTCGCCTGTAATCAGCATGGGCACGCGTCTGAAGGAGTATCTGATGCAGCTTAACGAAATGCTGGCAGGCAACCGCTTCCTGCGTGGTTTGATTATCCCCGGCGGTGTGCAGTACGATGTTACCGACGCTATGCTGGAGGAAATCGAAGAGGTTCTGCGTGAGGTAGAAGCTGTTTATGCCGATATGGTACATATCATGTGGGAGCAGGCGAACTTCGTCAACCGTATCCGTACCACCGGCAGAGTACGTCAGGAAACTGCCTTTGATCTGGCTATGGTAGGCGTGGGTGCGCGTGCCAGCGGCAGTACCCGTGACAGTCGTAAGGATATCGGCTACGGTATTTATGATGAGCTTGATTTTGAGGTTATTACGGAAACAGCAGGTGATGTTGAAGCACGTATTAAGGTGCGTATCGGTGAGGTTGCCCAGAGCCTGAAGCTGGTGCGTCAGCTTATCAGCAAGCTGCGCCGCAACGCGGAAACGCAGCTGGCGGTTGAGCTGGGCGAGCTGCAGCAGGAGGAAGGTCATTTTACCTGGGGCATCAGTGAATCTGCCCGCGGTGATAATCTGCACTGTCTGCTGCTGGATAAGGAAGGCCGCATAGACCGCCTGTTTGTGCGCAGTGCCTCCTATCCTAACTGGCCGGCGCTGACTGTGGCAGTACAGGGCGACATCATTCCGGACTTCCCGTTAATAAATAAGAGCTTTGAGTTATGCTATGCCTGCATAGACCGCTAAGGAGGTGGCAAGATGTTAAAAATGCTGGAGGCAATTTTTCACGGAAAGATTGCTACCGAAAATATTGATACTACGGGCCACAAGCGTCTGCGCGGTCAGCTGCAGTGCGATGGCAGCTGCGACGGCTGCGGTGCCTGTGCCGCTGCCTGCCCGGTAGGAGCTGTGAGCGTGGCTGACGGTAAAGCAAAAATAGATTACAGTAAGTGCGTTTTCTGCGGCCGCTGTGTAGAGGCCTGCGCGCGTAAGGCGCTGGTGCACACGAACCATGATGCTTTGGCGCAGATTCTGGCTGACAGTGCCGTGGAGGTCAGCGAGGCAGTCACAGCGAAACTGGGACGCTCTCTGCATGTGCGTCATCTTGACGCTGGCAGCTGCAATGCCTGCGATTTTGAGCTGGGTGCGATGAGTAACCCTGTTTATGACTTGCACCGTTACGGTATCGCCTTCGTTGCTTCTCCGCGTCATGCGGATATGCTGATGGTGACCGGCGTAGTTACGCGCAATCTGGAGCAGGCGCTACGTATGACCTATGACGCAATGCCTGAGCCGAAAATGGTTATGGCCTGCGGTGCCTGTGCCTGCGGCGGCGAAACCTATGGCAGCACTTATGCTGTTGTGGGGCGTGCGGCTGACGTTTTGCCGGTTGATATTGCTGTGCCCGGATGCCCGCCGAGACCGGCTGCGATTATTGTGGCTTTGTGTGCTGCGGCAGACATGCTGAAGGAAAGAATGTAATTGTGTTTTATAAAGGAATTAATCAGTATTTAATTACACTGATTAATTCCTTTTTTTGTATTTTTATTCTTGTACTCAGCTGTAATCCGTGATAATATATAGAAAATCAGTTACGCTTGATAAACTGATATAGGTAATACAAATGAGGGGGTTTGAAAAATGATTGTTTTTAGACCGGCAACTTTCAGCGATGTAGAACATATACACAAATTGCTGAATTATTATGCAAAAGAAGGCTTGATGCTGCCGCGTGCTCGCAATGCGATTTACGAGAATCTGCGCGATTATATTTTAGCGGTGGAAAATAACCGTCTGCTAGGCTGCGGTGCGCTGCATTTTGTCTGGGACCGCTTTGCGGAAATCCGCTCGCTGGCGGTGGAACCGAGCCTGCAGAAAACAGGTATAGGCCGTCAACTGGTGGAGCATTTGGAAAAGGAGGGCATTGAGCGCGGAGTAACGATGTTTTTCACTCTGACCTATCAGCCGGGATTTTTTGCCAAGTGCGATTATATTGAAACTGCGAAGGATAAGCTGCCGCAGAAGGTATGGAAGGAATGCGTGTATTGTCCGCAGTATCCGTACTGCAATGAGATTGCTTTCATCAAGACAACGGTTGATTATGAGCCGTCGCAAATCAAATTCTAAAATTTAAGGGCTGCCGTGCGCATTTTGTCATCGGTGATGACGAGGCTGTGCTGAGGGCAGCTCTTTTATTTTTGGTCGTGGAATGTTACAATAATCAAATAGAGTATAAAAACCGCACGGTGATTTTGCCGTTGTGGTGGCAGATAAATTTACGGAAAAGAGGTTGAACTTATGAAATTATATTCCTGGAATGTTAACGGTTTGCGTGCCTGCATGACGAAGGGCTTTGCCGAATTTTTGCAGGAGGCAGCACCGGATATTATTTGTCTGCAGGAAACGAAGATGCAGCGCGAGCAGGCGGATTTTGTATTCCACGGCTACGAGGAGTATTGGAACAGTGCGGAGCGTAAGGGCTACAGCGGTACTGCTGTTTTTACGAAGGTTAAGCCTTTGGCTGTTACCTATGGACTGGGACAGGAGGAGCACGATAAGGAAGGGCGTGTGATTACGCTGGAGTTTGAGAGCTTTTATCTGGTGACGGTGTATACGCCTAATTCCAAGGATGGCCTGGCGCGTCTTGATTACCGCATGGTGTGGGAGGATGTGTTCCGTGCTTATCTGCAGGAGCTGGATGCTAAGAAGCCTGTTGTTGTCTGCGGTGATCTGAATGTGGCGGCTGAGGAGATTGATTTGAAGAATCCTAAGACTAACCGCAAGAATGCAGGCTTTACGGATGAGGAGCGTGCTAAGTTCCGTGAGCTGAAGGCTGCGGGTTTTACGGACAGCTTCCGTTATCTGCATCCGGAGGAGGTTAAGTACAGCTGGTGGAGCTATCGCTTTAAGGCGCGTGAGAAGAATGCGGGCTGGCGGATTGATTATTTTGTGGTGTCGGACAGGATTGCGGCTAAGCTGCGGAGTGCGGAGATTCACAATGAGGTTTTCGGCAGCGACCATTGTCCGGTAAGTGTTGAGCTGGATGTGTAAGGGTTAGTTAACAGCACAATTGTTATATCGTGTAATGAATAGCAATTTTAGTGAATGAGTGTCCGGAACTACAGAAGTGTCGCAACTGTTTGAGCGCTATGCTTAACTTGTATTGAAGTATCTGTTGGCTTCGCGCGAGTTTTGCGGCACTTCGTCTTGGTTCCACACGAAATTTGCGTTAAGAAATTGCTCTGATTGGAACGATATAATAATTGCGCATTTAGTGTTTTACAGTTGGTGATGAACATGGATTTTAAAATTCAGGCTCCGTTTGAGCCAGCAGGCGACCAGCCGCAGGCGATTGCCAAGCTGGCGGAGGGCGTGGAGCAGGGCCTGCGTACGCAGGTGCTGCTGGGTGCAACGGGTACGGGCAAGACGTATACGATTGCGCAGGTAATCAATAAGGTGCGCAAGCCGACTTTGGTGATTGCGCATAATAAGACGCTGGCGGCACAGCTGGCGAGTGAGCTGAAGGCGTTCTTCCCGGAGAATGCGGTGGAATATTTTGTTTCGTATTACGATTATTATCAGCCGGAGGCCTATATTCCCCAGTCGGATACGTATATTGAGAAGGATGCTTCGATTAACGACGAGATTGATAAGCTGCGCCACAGCGCGACTAGCGCTTTGTTTGAGCGTAAGGATGTTATTATCGTAGCCAGCGTTTCCTGCATTTACGGCTTAGGTGCGCCGCAGGAGTATTATGATATGGTGCTGTCGCTGCGCCTGGGGCAGATTATCGACCGCCAGAAGATTTTGCATAAGCTGGTGGAGATTCAATACAATCGTAATGATATTGATTTCAAGCGTGGCACCTTCCGTGTGCGCGGTGATGTGATTGAGGTTATTCCGGCGGCCTACGGTGAAAAGGCTGTGCGCATTGAAATGTTCGATGACGAGGTTGACCGCATTGTGGAATTTGATGTGCTGACGGGTGAGATTCTGGCACAGCGCAACCATGTGGCGATTTTCCCGGCGAGCCACTATGTAACGAGCCGCGAAAACCTTGAACGCGCTATGAATGATATCCGCGAGGAGCTGGACGAGCGTCTTGATGAGCTGAATAAGCATGGCAGGCTGCTGGAGGCACAGCGTCTGGAGCAGCGCACGAATTACGATTTGGAGATGATGCAGGAGATGGGCTACTGCTCCGGCATCGAAAACTATTCGCGTCATCTGGCAGGACGTAAGGCCGGTGAGCCGCCGTTTACGCTGGTAAATTATTTCCCTAAGGATTTTTTGCTAGTTGTTGATGAGTCGCACGTAACGTTGCCGCAGATTCGCGCTATGTATGCCGGTGACCGCTCGCGTAAGGAGATGCTGGTGGAGCATGGCTTCCGTCTGCCGTCGGCCTATGATAACAGACCGCTGACCTTTGACGAGTTTCAGGCGCAGATTAAGCAGGCGATTTATGTTTCTGCTACGCCGGCGAAATATGAGTTGGAGCAGGCAGACAATGTAGTTGAGCAGATTATCCGCCCGACAGGCCTGCTGGACCCGCAGATTGAAATCCGCCCGATTAAGGGACAGATTGATGATTTGCTGGGCGAAATCAACAAGGTTGCTGCTGCAGGCGAGCGTGTGCTGGTGACTACGCTGACGAAGCGCATGGCGGAGGACCTGACGGAATATCTGAAGCAGGCAGGTGTGCGTGTGCGCTATCTGCATTCGGAAATCGCTACGATTGAGAGAGCGGAAATTATCGACAGCCTGCGTGCCGGTAAGTTTGATGTGCTGGTAGGCATTAACCTGCTGCGCGAAGGCCTTGATTTGCCGGAGGTGTCGCTGATTGCAATTCTGGATGCGGACAAGGAAGGCTTTTTGCGCAGTGATACGGCGATGATTCAGACCATCGGACGTGCTGCGCGTAATGCTCATGGTCGTGTTATTATGTATGCCGACCGCATTACCGACAGTATGCAGCGCGCGATTGACGAAACCAACCGCCGCCGCGAAAAGCAGCAGGCGTACAACGAGGAACACCATATTACTCCTAAGACGATTTATAAGGAGCAGCGCCAGCTGATTAAGCTGACGAAGGTGGCAGACACCGAGGAGGCAACGTCCTATGGCAGCAGCAAGAAGCTGAAGCAGAAATCAACGAAGGAGCTGAACACGCTGGCCCGCGAGCTGGAAAGACGGATGCAGGAGGCGGCCAAGGCGCTGGACTTCGAGGCGGCGGCCGAGCTGCGTGACCAACTGATTATTGTCAAAGGACAGCTGGGGCAGAAGCTGGTGCCGAAGAAAAAGAAAAAATAAACACTGATACGGAAGTTTGACTTTTCCTGCTTGGCGTTATATAATATACAAGATATTTTTATTCAAATTCTGTGAAGCGGAGCAGTAGTCAGCAGTATCTTTCAGAAAGTCGGCGGTTGATGCGAGCCGACAGTTAGGGCAGATGAACTCACCGTGAAGAAGCCGCAAGGAAATGTGCGGACGTGATGCTGCGTTAAGGCTAATTGAGTGGCGGCTGTAGCCGCAATCAGGGTGGTACCGCGAATTTTTCGTCCCTGACCTTCTTTAAGGTCGGGGATTTTTTATTTTCGACCAACAATAATACCTGGGAGGTAATGAAATGATTCAAGAAAAGTATGCTCCCCATGATATTGAAGCTAAATGGCAAAAATACTGGGAAGAAAACAAAACCTTTAAAGTAGAGATGGATAAGGATAAACCTAAATCCTACGTTTTGGAAATGTTCCCCTATCCGTCCGGCAACCTGCACATGGGCCATGTTCGTAACTATTCCATCGGCGACGTAATCGCACGTTTCCGCACCATGAAGGGTTTCAACGTTCTGCATCCGATGGGCTGGGACTCCTTTGGTATGCCTGCTGAAAATGCTGCTATCAAACACAACATTCCACCTAAAAAATGGACTCTGGAAAACATCGCTAACATGACTCGCCAACTGAAGGCTCTCGGTCTGTCCTACGATTGGGACCGTGAGGTTACCACCTGCAAGGAAGATTATTACAAATGGACTCAATGGTTCTTTGAGCTGTTCTACAAACGCGGTCTGGCAGTTAAAAAGGAATCTGCCGTAAACTGGTGCGACACCTGTAACACCGTATTGGCTAACGAGCAGGTTATCGACGGCAAATGCTGGCGCTGCGACCACGAGGTTGTTAAAAAGGATCTGAGCCAATGGTTCTTCAAAATTACCGATTATGCTGACGAGCTGCTGAAGGATCTTGACCTGCTGCCGGGCTGGCCCGAGCGCGTAAAAACCATGCAGCATAACTGGATCGGCCGCAGCGAAGGCTTGGAATTTTCCTTTGAAATTCCTGCACTGAACGATACTGTTGCTGTTTACACCACACGTCCGGATACTGCTTACGGCGTAACCTTCATGGCTCTGGCTGCCGAGCATCCGCTGATTAAAAAGATTTGCGAAAACAATCCGAAGGCTGACGAAATCAATGCTTTCTGCGAGCGTGTTCGTAATCAGTCCGAAATTGAACGTACCTCCAGCGAATCCGAAAAAGAGGGCGTATTCACCGGCGTATACTGCATTAACCCGTTCACCGGCCGCAAGGTAGAAATCTGGGTAACCAACTATGTACTGTATGATTACGGTACCGGCGCTGTTATGGGCGTTCCTACCGGTGACCAGCGTGACTGGATGTTTGCTGACAAATACGGCATTGAAAAGATTGTTACCATCTGCCCAATCGGCAAAGAGCTGAAGCTGGAAGAAATGACCTGCGCTTACGAAGAAAAAGAAGGCATGCTGGTTAACTCCGGTGAATTCACCGGCATGGAAATGCACAAGGCTATGAGCGCTATCATGGACAAGGCTGAAGCTGAAGGCTTCGGTAAACGCCGTGTAAACTATCGTCTGCGTGATTGGCTGATCAGCCGTCAGCGTTATTGGGGCGCTCCGATTCCTATCATTTACTGCCCGCACTGCGGCGAGGTTCTGGTTCCGGAAGACCAGCTGCCGGTTCGCCTGCCTGAGGACGTAAGCTTTACTGCCGGTGCTAAATCTCCGCTGGCAACATCCGAAGAATTCGTTCACTGCAAATGCCCGAAATGCGGTGCTGACGCAACCCGTGAAACCGATACCATGGACACCTTCCTGTGCTCCTCCTGGTATTATCTGCGTTATACCGACGCACACAATGACAAGATGCCGTTTGACAAGGAGCTCAATAACTATTGGGGTCCTGTAGACCAATATATCGGCGGTATTGAGCATGCTATTCTGCATCTGCTGTATTCCCGCTTCTTTGTAAAGGTTCTGCGTGACGCAGGCCTGGTTGATTATGATGAACCGTTCAGCAACCTGCTGACTCAGGGCATGGTAATCAAAGACGGTGCTAAGATGAGTAAATCTCTGGGCAACGTTGTTTCTCCGGAAGAAATCCTTTCCAAATATGGTGCAGATACTGCGCGTCTGTTCATCCTCTTCGCTGCTCCGCCTGAAAGAGAGCTGGAGTGGAGCGACCAGGGCGTTGAAGGCTCCTTCCGCTTCCTGAACCGTATCTGGCGTATCGTACAAGCATTTGAAGCTGTTCTGGCACAAAAGGTTACCGAATACGATCACAGCAACCTGAACGAAGCAGACAAGGACCTGCGCCGTGTACTGCATAGCAGCATTAAGAAGGTTACCAACGATATCGAAACCCGCTTCAACTTCAACACTGCTATTTCCACTATGATGGAACTGGTTAACGCTCTCTATGCTTATAAAGAAGCTTCCAAAGAGCCGAATGCAGGTCTGATTTACGAAGCAATTTCCGACCTCATCAAGATGATGAGCCCGTTTGTTCCGCATATCACCGAAGAGCTGTGGCGCGGTGCTATTGATGCCAACAGCAGCGTACATGAACAAAGCTGGCCTGAGTGCGATGAAGAAGCCCTGAAGGTTGACAATGTAGAAATCGTTCTGCAGGTTAACGGCAAGGTTCGCGGCCGTCTGACTGTTCCGGCTGAAGCTACCAAAGAAGAGCTGGAGAAAATTGCTATGGCTGACGCTAACGTTCAGGCTCACATCGGCGATGCAACCATACGCAAGGTTATCTGCGTACCCGGACGTCTGGTAAACATCGTAGCGAAGTGAGACCCGATTTGTAACGAGCGTGAGCGAAGTTAGAAATCGAAAAGGTCGAACGAATCCCCGTTGCGAGCGGATAGCGAGCAAGAAGAGAGGAAAGTGACACCCGATTTGTAACGAGCGCAAGTGAAGTTAGAAATCGAAATGGTGGAACGAATCCCCGTTGCGACCGGACAGGGAGCAAGAAGAGGGGGAAAATAAAATTTGTCGCGAGCTTTAGTATTACTGGCCACTAACCACTAATTACTAACCGCGACCACCGCAGTTACAGCTGTCCTGCAGCAGGCAGTTCCCGCAGACTGTAGCGCGGACAAAAAAATAAGCAGTGCATGTCAGCAATGACATTATTTAGTAGTACTAAATAACGCTTACATTTTCAGAGTCTCTGAGAATAACGTAATTGTTATTCTTGGGGACTCTTTTTGTTTTTTTGTTGACAACCCTCAGTCATCGCCTGCGGCGATGCCAGCTCGCTTGACGCTAAGACGTCGCAAACACAACCCTCAGTCAAAATCACTGCGTGATTTTGCCAGCTCCCTTTCAGGGAGCATATAGAGGTTGGTCGTAATTGCGAACTGTAATTTTAAATCTAGCCTGTTATATCTCCCCTGAAAGGGGAGGTGGCTGCGAGCTTTAGCGAGCAGACGGAAGGGTTGAGTATCGAAGTCATACGCAATATTTTCACCAACACCCTAAGGAGGTATTCCCATGCAAGAAAAATCTAAAAAACTGATCTTCATCGCCGTTCTCCTCACAGGCTGCATCATCACCAGCCTTATAAGCACCAAAGACAAAGCAAAAACACTGCCTGCCAGCAACCTGCCGCAGTCTGCGCAAAGTGCGGTCACATCCAAAGCAGCGCAGGCAAAAACAGTACGCGTGCAGGTGAGCGGCGCCGTGCTGGAGCCGGGAATTTACGATGTGCCTGCCAGCTGCAGAGTGGAAGAGGCCATTGCTGCTGCTGGCGGCCTGACGGAAAATGCCGACAGTGAACGCGTTAATCTGGTGCGTAAGGTGCGCGACGGTATGCAGATACGAGTACCTGTGCAGAAGGCTGCACGGACAAGCAGAACGCAGAGGAAAAGCGCTCAGGCAAAGTCCGGTTTAGGTGAAAGTGCGTCTAAAAAGTACGGCAGTGCTAAAGCAGGCTCAGGCAGAAACAGCAGCATGATGCAGCGCGTGCGCATCAACAGCGCAAGCGCCGGTGATCTGCAGCAGCTGCCCGGTATAGGTCCGGCGTTGGCGCAGCGCATTGTGGAAACAAGAAGCAGAGGGCGTTTTGCCAGCGTGGAGGATTTACTGCGTGTGCCGGGAATAGGCAAAGCCAAGCTGGCAAAGCTGCGTGATTATGTGGAGGTAGACTAGTGCAGCAAAAAATACGTTATCTACGCTTATTTTTACCGTTCATGCTGCTTTGTATATTATTCTTTCGTCTGCTTACCGTGCCTCCGTCAGCCGAGCAGCAGCTTGCTTCCTGCTTTGGGCGGCAGCTGGTTGTGCAGGGCGCGGTGGAACCTTTGAGCGTGCACCGGCAGGAAGGCTTTAGCAGTGCGATTCTACGTTGTCAAAAAGTATATAGCGATACGGAGCTTGCTTACAGCGGTCGTTTGCGTGTGAGCGTGAAGGGCGAGCTGCCGCAGGCAGGCTGTGTGGTACTCAAAGGTACGTTGGAGCGCTTGGACAGCCTGCGTAACCCCGGAGGCTTTGACGCTGCCGGCTATAACAGAGTGCAGGAGCTTGGCGGACGTTTGAGCAAGGCGCAGCTGCTAAAGACAGAACCGCAGGTTTTGTGGTGGCAGCGTTTTGCTTTGCGGAACAAAAAGCTGAGCGAACGCATAGAGGCTGCAGCCGGTGCCGAATACGGCACACTTTTGAGCGGCATGGTGCTTGGCGGCAGCAGCAGGCTGGATGAAGAAACACGCGAGCTGTTTACGGATAACGGATTGGCACATCTGCTTTCGGTTTCGGGTACGCATATTGTGCTGCTCACAGGCCTGCTGCTTGCTTTGCTGCAGTGGGTGCCGCTGCCATGGCGCAAGTTTATTGTTATCATTTTGCTGATTGCCTATGCGCTGCTTTGCGGCTTGCGTCCTCCGGTGCTGCGAGCACTGGCTATGAGCAGTGTTCTGCTGCTTGGCGGCAGCGGTGCGGAGCGCGGGCGCTTGCTGTGTCTGGTGGCGGCGCTGCTTTTGTGCCTGCAGCCGTTATGGCTGGCCGATATCGGTTTTCAGTTATCGTTCGGAGCGGCGGCCGGTCTTTTGTGGCTGCTGCCTGCATGCCAAAGGCTGCTGCCGCAGGCCTTGCCTGCGCCGATAGGCGAAGCGGCAGCAGTTTCGCTGGCAGTACAGCTGGCTGTACTGCCGCTGGAGGTTTATTATTTTCACCAAATTTCGCTGATTGCCCTGGTAAGCAATATCGTGCTGGTGCCGGTGTTGGAAATTGCCGCGCAGATGGCACTCGTGGGCGCACTGCTGCCTGCCTGCGGTGATTATCTGTTGCAGCTTGCTGCCTGGCTTGCGGCGCAGGTGCTGACGCAGGCGCGTTTTTTTGCCGAACTGCCGTACAGCACTGTAGTTATCGGCAAGCTGCCTGCTTATTGCTTTGTAATCTATTATGCAGCGCTCTTTGTGTGGGCAGATTTCCCATGGCTGCAATTTTGGAGTAATAGGGAGCGTCGCTGTATCCTGCTTTTGCATGCCGTGCTGCTTGCCGGGACACTTGCCTATCAGCAGTGCCGCACGCTGCCGCTGGCTTGCTATTTTCTGGATGTGGGACAGGGTGACTGTGCTGTTATCGTCACGCCGTCGCAGCGGGTGGCAATTATTGATACCGGCGGCTTGAAAAATATATCGACTGCTAAGCGCGTGATAACACCATTTCTGCGCTATCTTGGCAAGCGTGAGGCGGATATCCTGCTTTTAAGCCATTATGATTTTGACCATGTGGGTGCTGCGGCGGATTTATTGCGACAGCTGCGGGTAAAAAAGCTGCTCCTGCCCAATGAAGCACTTACAGAGGAAAGCCAAAGGGTGCAGCAGAAAATTTTGGCGCAGGTCGGCAGGACGCAGGCGCATGTTGTGCAGAGCGGTGAACGATATGCGTTGGACGTTGCTGCAGAGCTTGTTTTGGTTGATGTGCCGCAGCAGGCTGTGCCGGGAAACGAAGCCAGCACGTTGGCGGCGCTGCATAGCGCGCAAGGCAGCGTGCTGTTTACAGGCGACATGGGGGAAGAACGCGAGCGAGGGCTGCAGCTGCAGCAGTACACTGTGCTGAAGGCAGGACATCACGGTTCGCATTACAGCAGCAGTATGGAATTTCTTGAGCAGGTGCGCCCGCAGCTGACGGTAATTTCCTGCGGACGCGGCAACCGCTACGGCCATCCGCATCAGGAAACACTGGAGCGTTTGCAGATAATAGGCAGCAATGTTGTCAGAACGGATGAGCTGGGCTGCATTAAAGTTGTTTTTGACGCAGAGGGAATAAAATGCTATAGTTATGTATATCATAAAAATGTTTTTTAGGAGTGCGAATATACTCATGGACATTAAAGCAGAAGAATTGCTTGCCAAATTACAACAGCATAAGCCGCTGCCGCAGGCGCAGGTACTGCTTTTGTGCGGTGAAGAGGATTACTACCGCAACAGCATTATTGCCGCGCTGCCGGAATATGTTTTTGGCGATACGCCGGAGGCTGACCGCGAAATAACGGTCTTTGACAAGGACACCAATTTATCCGAACTGCAGGCGGCTGTCAACAGCTATCCCTTCTTCTGCGGCAAATCGCTGATTTTCCTGAAGGACGAAAAGCTGTGGGCAGCAAAGCCTGCCAAAGCAAACAGCACTGCTGATGCTCAGGATGATACCGATTCCAAGAAAATGGAGCAGCTGGCGGCGATTGTCAGCGACGTGCCGGATTATTGCCTACTTGTAATCAGCAGTAAGAAAATGGATAAGCGGACCAAGCTGTATAAGCAGCTTAAAGCAAGTGCGCTGATTTGTCCGTGCGAGCGCATTAAGGAAAGAGATCTTGATGACTGGCTGTACGCGCAGGCAGCAGCATACGGCGCGCATTTTACCAGAGATGCGCTGGCCGCCATCAGCGAATATATCGAGCCGGTAAAGGAAGAGATTCCCTTGGATTTGCTGCAGCAGGAAATCGGTAAGCTGGCGATTTATGCCGCAGGACGCAGAGAATGGACGGAAGAGGATGTGCTGAATGTTTTTGCACTGCTGCCCAACGCTTCATCTTTTGCGCTGACCAATTATATTATGGCAGGCAAGCTGAAGCAGTGCTTGGAGCTGTTGGCGAGCGAACGCAAGCACGGAACCTATATTCTGCCGCTCAGTGCAACCGTAGCTTTTAAACTGCGTCAGGTGCTGCGTTATCTGGAGCTGAAGCGCAGAGGCTACGACCAGAAGGGCATTATGGATGAGCTGGGGATGCGCAGTCCTTATGCCTACAGATTTTTGGAGCGCGACAGCAGGCGCTTTGATGAAAAGCGTCTGACGGAAGCTTTGCTGGGACTATCTGATATGAATATCAAGCTGCGTCAGGGCGGACGTGGCTACGAAAAGCTGGAGGAAATTCTTGTCCGCCTGCTTGCATGATATCTTATCCTCAGAAATTAAAGCTGGACAAAAGCACTTAATATCTGCTATAATAGTAAGACAGTCAACGAGGACTTTTTTGAGTAAGGAAGTAGTGTGTCCATGCTTAAAAAGGTCCTTTTTCGTTTATCTTGCAGAAAATATGTAGGGAACATTTTTCTGCAGCATGATAATTAGGGAGTATTGAGAAAGGAGGCAGCCTTATGGCTGCACTGATCATGAACAACAAAGATTTACTGTATGTAATTAAACCTGAAGAACAAAACGAAAGCACTCTGCGTGAGCTTCTGACTCTGCATCCGGAGATTCAGTTTGTATCTCTGATGGGTGTGGATTTTGCCGGCAATGATACCGATGAAAAGATTCCGATGAAGATTTTTCTCGAGGATATCGAAAGCTTTTTGACAGGCAGCGCAGCACAGACTGACGGCTCCTCCGTTGTACTGACCGGTATCGCTACTCTGAACGATGCCCGCGTTGATATGAAGGTTGATAAAACCGTTAACTGGTTTGTTGATTATAACTATGAGCATTTTGACGCAGAAAGCGGCCGCATGATCGGTACTCTGCGCATTCCCTGCTATCTGATTCACAACGGCAATCATGTTGATTCCCGTTCTATTTTGAATGATACTCTGGCTTATGTAGAAAAAGAAATCATGGATTTGTTTGCTAAGCATCCAGTAATTGCCGGTCTGGAGCATGTAAATCCTGCTGAGATTGAAAAGTTGCTCTTCACCAGTGCTACCGAATTGGAATTTTGGGTAAAAACTCCGCGTGAAGACGCACCGCTGGAGGCTCTGAGCTCTTCTCAGGTAATGCAGGAGCAATACTGGCAGCGTACCCGCGGCAACGTGCGTACTGCATTGGAGCAGACTATTCAGACTTTGGAGCTGTACGGTCTGGAGCCTGAAATGGGCCACAAGGAATGTGGCGGCGTTAAAGGTCAGATTGATGCCGCAGGCCATATGACTCACGTTATGGAGCAGCTGGAGGTTGACTGGAAGTTCAGCAGCGGCGTTCAGACTGCGGATAACGAGCTTTTGGCACGTATCATCGTTAAAGAAGTTTTCCGCATGAACGGCTTGGAGGTTTCCTTCCAGGCTAAACCGATTCCCGGTGTTGCAGGCAGCGGTGAGCATACACATGTAGGCATTGCCGCAAAAATGAAAAACGGCAAGATTGTCAACCTGTTCTCGCCGAAGGATATGCATGAGGACTTCCTTTCCGCTATCGGCTACGGCGCTCTCATGGGCCTTTTGAAAAACTACGAGGTAACCAATCCGTTTATCTCCTGCACCATTGACTCTCTGAACCGTCTGAAACCCGGCTTTGAAGCTCCTGTCTGCATCGTTACCAGCCTTGGCCTGAGCCCGGATAATCCGTCACGTAACAGAACCATTCTTGCAGGCCTGATCCGCGATCTGGACAACGATAAAGCTACCCGTATCGAAATGCGTTCTCCGAACCCGTACACCAATACCTACATCGCCATTGCAGCCTTCTACCTGTCCTGCCTCGACGGTATTAAGGCTTGCGTAGAATCCGGCAAGGACCTGAAGGCTCTGGAAAAAGAAATTTCCAAGAAGGCCGGCGAAGAGGGCTTCTATCTGGATACCGACCGTCAATACCGTACTGAGGAAGACGTATTTGAAGATTTCACTGCGGAAGAACGCAGCAAGCTGTTCGGCGAACCGCCTGCTACCGTTTGGGAAAATCTCTGCGCTTTCGAAAAATATCCGGAAAAGGTTGCAGTGCTCACTCAAGGCAATATCCTGAAGAAGGAATATATCGACTCCTTCATGCAGGGTGCGCTGATTCGCTGGAAAACCGAGCTTTTGACTCGTCTGATTCCGGAAAATTATCAGGCTGTTATCGATATGAAGCGCTTGCACAACCAGGAAACCTGCACCGACTGCGACCTGGCAATGTGGCGTAAAATCCAGAACCTGCGTGCTAAGCTGGCTAAGGATTCCTTCGAAGAGAAGAGCATCTTCACTGCTATCCGCAGAGCTGTTGCCGAAGGCGACTACGATACTGTTTCCAAGCTTAAAGTTGAGATGGGAGCAACTATGGAAGAGCTCAAGACTCTGTATCACGATTACAAGCAAAATATTATCGATTAATTTATCTGCTTCTTGCATGGCTGCTGTACTCAAAGTGCGGCAGCCATTTTGTTTCGCGCTTATACCAAAGTACGATTATTGAAAAAATTATCCCTAAAACTTTCCTTTCAGCTTATTTTTTTGCATGAAACTGTTGAGTTAAGCGCTGTTTTGTGGTAAAATATCAAAGATATATTGACAGTAATATTTTCTGCTGTCCGAAGAAAGGCGATGATAGCTGTGGAGCAGGTCAAGGATGTTCCTGCCTATATTCGCCAGATGTACACGGATAATAATTTTATGACTCAATTCGGTGTGCATATTGGTGAGATAAAGTGTGGCAGTGCTGAAGTCAGCATTGACGTTGATCCGGCGAAGCATTTTAATCATCGTGACATTTGTCACGGCGGAGTGATGTTGGCCTTGGCAGACTCCGTTCTGGGTGTTACCGGTGCAAGCGTGGGCGCTGTAGTGGCAACTCTTAATTTCAGCATGAATTTTATCAAAGGTGTCCATGAGCCGACTACCTTAACGGTACGAAGCCATATCAAGCATTCCGGACATTCTACGATGGTTATCGAGGCTGAAATGACTGACAGCAAAAAGAATTTAATTGGGACGATTTTAACAACAATGTTTGTCGTCGACAGATTTGAAGAAATACCCGCCAAATGGTGAGCTTGCCTGAGTTGATTTGGAAGGGAAATGACGCGGAAGACCGCTTGATATCAAGGAGGATATGATGGATTTTGCATTAAACGAGGAACAATTAGAATTACAGGAAATGGTAAGGGAGTTTGTTGAAAAAGAAATTACTCCTTATGCTGCTGAAATGGATGCAGAAAACCATATGCGTGACGGCCTGATTGACAAGGCTAACGAAATGGGCTTGCTGAACGTTATTGTTCCGGAAGAATTAGATGGCCCCGGCCTGGACAGCATTTCTGTTGCTACCATTTATGAAGAGCTGGGCAAAGGCTGCGCAGGTGTTGCAACCTCTCTGGCTGCTAACAGCCTGGCAACTGTACCTGTTCTGCTGGCAGGCACCGACGAACAAAAGAAAATGTATTGCGATATCCTGAACAACGGCGGTCTGGCTGCTTTCGCACTGACCGAACCCGGTGCAGGCAGTGATGCAGGCGGTGTTTCTACCCGTGCTGTACACAACAAGGAAGAGGGTACCTACACTCTGAACGGTACCAAAATGTTCATCACCAACGGTGGCCTGGCAGAAATTTTCCTGGTATTCGCTAACACCCGTAAAACCGGCGGTATCCGTGGTTTGACTGCTTTCATCGTTCCGAAAGACACCCCGGGCTTCTCCGTTGGCAAGAAAGAAAACAAAATGGGCATCCGTCCTTCCAATACTACCGAGCTGGTTCTGCAAGACGTTGTTATTCCTGAGTCCTATCGCGTAGGCCGCGAAGGCGAAGGCTTCCGTATTGCTATGAACACCTTAGACAGCGCTCGTCCGTTCGTTGGCGCTGTTTCCGTAGGTATCGCTCAGGCTGCTTTGGACTGCGCTGTTAAATATGCTAAAGAGCGCCGTCAGTTCGGCCAGCCGATTGCTTCCTTCCAAATGGTTCAAGGCATGCTTGCTGACATGGCTATGAAGGTTGAAACCGCTCGCCTCATGGTTCAAAAGGCTTGCTGGATGCGTGACCAGGGCATGGAATTCTCTAAAGAGGCTGCTATGGCTAAATGCTATGCTGCTGATACCGCTATGCAAGTAACCACCGACGCTGTTCAGGTAATGGGCGGCTATGGCTACACCAAAGAGTACCCCGTAGAGAAGATGATGCGTGACGCTAAAATCATGCAAATCTACGAAGGCACCAACCAAATTCAACGTCTGGTTATTGCCAACAAGCTGTTATACTAATAGCTATCATAACAAAGATAATTTTATTGAGAGCTGCTGCACTTTTGTGTGGCAGCTCTTTGTTGTTTTTATTCGTGACAATGGTTTACACGTATGCTAAAATATAAAGATAAAGAGCTTTTAAAGCATAATAAAAAGCAGAATCTTTGCCACAAATCATTTTGCTGAGAATTGGGGGGGCAAATACATTGTTAGCTGATAATTTAAAGCAGGTTCAGGAGCAGATAGCGTCTGCTTTGGACAAGCGCAAAAATAAAGACCTGCTCACAGGAGATAAGGTAACGCTGGTGGCGGTGACGAAAAATCATCCGCCCGAAATTATTACAGATATCGAAGCCTTGGGCATTGCCAACGTAGGCGAAAACCGCGTGCAGGAGGCTAAGCATAAGCAGGAGGCCTTGGGCAAACACGGCTACTGGCATCTTATCGGTCATTTGCAGACGAATAAGGCGCGCCAGGCTGTTGCCTTGTTTGATCTTATCGAATCGGTTGACAGTGAGCATTTGCTGGCTGCGGTTGATAAGGAGGCAGAACGCATCGGTAAGGTGCAGGATATTCTTTTGCAGCTGAACATTGCCCATGAGGAGCAGAAGTCCGGCTTAGATAAAGAGGATTATCTGGCGCTGCTGCCTAAGCTGCCGGAATATAAGCATGTACGTCTGCGCGGGCTGATGGTAATTGCCCAAAAATGCGAGGATATTGAGCAGACAAGACCTGTATTTGCGGCAGGCTACCGTGCGTTCGCCCGTTTAAAGCAGCAGTATCAGCAGGCGGATATTTTGTCTATGGGTATGAGCAACGATTACACAGTTGCGATTGAAGAGGGAGCGAATATTGTGCGTGTGGGCACAGCTCTGTTCGGACAGCGTGATTATAGTCTGAAATTTTAAGACATAGATAAGGTTGGTGACGTAATGAATATTATTGATAAAATTATGAATGCATTAAGTCTTTACGATGAGGAAGAAGTTATTGAAGAAGAAGTGGAGCAAAAGCCTGCCAAGACCGAGCAGGAGCCGGCTAAGCCCAAGAAACGTTTCTTCGGCAGCAAGGAGCCTGCTGCTGCTGCACCGGCAGAGGAGCCTAAGCGTGAACGCAAATCCATTTTGAACTTTAAGGGTTCGGCAGCAAAGCCGGAGCCGGTTAAAAATGAAAAAATGGGCAGTAAAACCATTAACCTGCCTATTGCCGACAAACTGATGACGGTTGTGCTGCTGGAGCCTGTAGATTTTAATGATTCTCCTAAGATTGCCGATTATCTGCGCGATAACCAGGCTGTAGTTGTTAATTACGATAAGACAGATAATGTTGTTGCCAAGCGTATGACCGATTTTATCAGCGGTACTGTTTATGCTATCGGCGGCAGCATGAAAAAGCTGGGACGCAATATTGTTATCTGCGCCCCGAAAAACGTAGATATAGATGCGGGCGAAGAGCACGAGCTTGACGAGAGGGGAAATAATCCATGGGACAAATAGCAGTAAAGAAGATTGCATTTATCGGCGGCGGCGCTATGGCCAAAGCCATTATCAAGGGTATTATCGGCGGCGGCCTGATTGCGCCGGAGATGATTACCGTAGGCGAGCCGACTGAGGCACATGCGCGCAGTCTGCATGAAGCCTTTTGCGTAAATGTCACTACGGATAATAAAGAGGCGGTAAAGGATGCTGACCTGGTAATCTTTGCCGTTAAGCCTCAGGTTGCACCGGTGGCACTGGTGCCCGAGCTGATGGCTGCCATGAAAAAGGATGCCTGGGTGCTTTCTATCATGGGCAGTGTTACGCTTGCGCAGCTGCATGCCTATGCTCCGGGGTTCCCGGTAGTCCGCACGATGCCGAACACTCCGCTGGCAGCAGGCGCCGGCATGACTGCCATCTGCTGCGATGAGGCCGTAACCGAGCCGATGAAGCAGACTGCGGCAGCAATTTTCAGCAGCTGCGGCGAAATAGAATTTGTAGATGAAAAAGCATTGCAGGCGATTACCGCAATTTCCGGCTGCGGACCGGGATATTGCTTTGTGATTATTGATGCACTGGCTGACGCAGGCGTGCGTGCCGGTCTGCCGCGGGCACTGGCTATTAAGCTGGCAGCGCAGACAATGGCAGGCAGCGGCAAGCTGTGCGTAGAAAGCGGCCTGCATCCGGCACAGCTGCGCGACCAGGTAACAAGCCCCGGCGGCACGACTATTGCCGGTATCCATGCTTTGGAAAACCATGGCGTGCGCGGTGCTTTTTATGATGCGGTACAGGCAGTGCTGCAAAGAGATAAGGAATTACAGGGGAAATAATTTATGGCAGACAGAGAAAAAATTCTGCGTTACTTTAAAGCCGGCGGTGATGAACAGCTGGCGGCCAAGCTGCTGGATTTGGCCGAGGGCGCCAATAAATCACGCAAGTTCCGTGTGAGCGAGTTTCTTGATCCTCATGCCTATAACGTTGCGGAAATCATTGCGGCGAACTACGAAAATGTGCGTCTGGAAAGCGACGGCGGCTTCAGTAATGCCGAAAGGGTGAAGGCTGCCTTTGTTGCCGATGATTTTTACGGCCAGCCGGATTTCGGCATGGCCTATTTTCTGGCGGCCTGGGATAAGCGCTATTATGATTTGTCGCATCGCGATATCCTGGGTGCGTTTATGGGCACGGGCTGCAAGCGCGAGGCCTTGGGCGATATCGTTTTTGTGCCCGAGGGAGCGCAGTTCGTAGTAGAAAAATCACTGGTGAATTATCTTACCGGCAATCTGACGCAGATCGGTTCCGCGCCGGTAACGCTTACGGAAATTCCCCGCGAGGAATTGCTGCAGAAGGAAGAAAAGGTTAAGCTGATTAACGCGACAGTCGCTGATTTGCGCCTTGATGCCGTGGCAGCGGCAGGCTATGGCGTAAGCCGCAGCCGTATGGCGGATGAAATCAAAAGCCTGAATGTCAAGGTAAACTGGAAAGAGGCCAAGAAGGCGGCACAGCCGGTGAACGAGGGCGATGTAATTTCCTTCCGCGGACGTGGTCGTGTGGAGATTGAGGAAATCCGCGGCACTACTAAAAAAGGACGCATCAGCGTAACGCTGAAGCGTTATATCTAGGAGGATAAACCATGCTTAATCCGGAGGATTTAAAGAAAAAAACTTTTACCAAGGGTTTTCGTGGCTATGAGGTAGAAGAGGTAGACAAGTTTCTTGCCAAGCTGATTAAGGAATACGAATACCTTTATCTGGATAACCTGGAGCAGAAGGAAACTATCGAGCGCGTCAGCTCCAAGCTGGAATATTATCAGCAGATGGAGGCTACCATGCAGAGCACTCTGGCTGTGGCGCAGGAAACTGCTGACGAGGTGAAGAACGCCAGTGAAAAGAAGGCGGCACTGCTAGAGAAGGAAACGGCAGTGAAGTGCGAGCAGCAGCTGAGCGAAGCGAAGGCTGCGGCGCAGAAGCTGCACGACGATACCATGGCGCATGCCGAGGATTTGTATAATCAGACGAAGAACAAAACCGATAACATGCTGCAGGCAGCGATGGCTGAATGCAATAAGCTGCGTGAAGAAGCTAAGTCCTATGCCGAAAAGCTGCGCAGCACTGCCGAGGTAGATGCCGATAAACTGCGCATTACTACCGAGGATGTCTGCAAAAAACGCGCCAACAGTGCTGCCAGCGAGGCTAACAAGCTGCTGGAGGACGCACGTAGCGAAGCCGGCAGAATGATGCTGGATGCAAATACTAAATATCGTAAACTGGTGGGAGATGCAGAGGAACGCAGCCGTAAAATTATTTTTGAGGCTGATGCCAAGGCTGCTATGGCCGAACAGGCTTATAACGAGCAGGTGAAAAAGGCGGCGCTGCATCGAAAAAATATGCTGCATCTGTTGGAAACGCAGGTTGAGCTGCTCAAAAACTATGCCAGTCATAACGAAGAATAGTCGGAGGCTGAATGATGATTATCTTAGTGAGGCATGGTGAAGCAACGCATCATACGCAAAGATTGACCGGCGGCTGGACGGATTCGCAGCTGACCGATAAGGGAAGGGCGCAGATAAAGGCAGCTGCTGTAAAGCTGGCGAAGGATTTTGCCGGACGTAATTGCAGGCTGCGGATTCTGGCAAGTGATTTGCAGCGCGCTTCCGCATCGGCGCAGATTATTGCCGAGGAGCTTGGCTTTAAGGGCGAAATAGAGCATTGCCGTTTCCTGAGGGAAAAGAATAACGGCATTGCTGCCGGAATGACCGAGGAAGAGGCCAAGAAGCATTTTTGCAAGCCTGCTTCCGAGCAGGAGCTGGATCACCGCAACTATCCCGGCGGTGAAACGCGCAATGAATTTTATCGCCGTAATGTACACGGCTTGTGGCATTGTGCGGATGTCGACAAGGAAAATCTGCTGATTGTTGCGCATAAGGGAACGATTCAGAATATTATTTTCCGTTGGCTGGGAATGGATATGCAGCAGGTGGCGGCGTTTAACTTTTCGGTTGATGTGCAGCCTGCCAGCGTAACTGTTCTGGGGATTAACAAATGGCATGAGCATGCTGTTTTCCGATTGAATGACGTAAGTCATCTGACGCAGGGAAAGGGCTTTGGCGTGTTTGAGTTTAAGTACGAGAAGTGAATAAGGCTGTGAATGACCGCTTGGGTGCTTGGGGAAAGCGCTTAAGCGGTTGTTTTTGTGTTCTCACTATACTACTCGTCTTTTCGCGATGAAAATTATTACACCTGAAAAAATAATTTTAAAAAATTTTTTCTATTTTTCTCTCGGACAGTGTAATAATTTTGCTTCGTTTTTCCCGAGTATAAGAGTGAATCTTCTTTTTCGTTCTTTCTTTTGGTGGTTTTCTTTCTCGCTTTTTCTTCTGCGTTGATAAAAGCTACTAGCGTAAGCTAGTAGTAACCTTGTTCTTTAGAGTACTACCTAAAGGATAGACGTAAAGTACGGTAGAAGTAGGGCGTGGGGGAGAGCGGAAGTATTGTTGCTAATTATCCTAAAGAATGTTAAGATAAAGGTGATTAGAGGCAAAGAACTGAGAGCGTGTTGTTGGGGGATTTTATGTTGTTGTAATAACATATACATGGATGATGAGGAGCGGATTGTTATGCAATGCAAGTACTGTGGACAAACGATACCGGATAACGCCAATTATTGTTCCGGTTGCGGAAGAGCGGTTCGTGAAGAAGCAACTGAGGTAAAGCGGGAAAGTAAATTTTGGGAACAGGGCTGGTTTGCTGTTTTAATGCTTTTTATCTTCTGGCCGGTAGGATTATATTTGCTGTGGCGGTATCACGGAATATTTGCAAAAGCTATAGTTTCTATTTTTCTTCTTATGGTGCTGGGAGTTTTTGTTACAGTTTTGGACATTAATTTAGACAGAGGAAAATCTGGTGACTCTTTTTCAAAAATCGCAAATAGTGTAGTTGCTGAAAGTATTCCCAGCCAGAAAAAGTTCAATGAAATACAGGCCCGCTATAATCAAAACGAGAAAAAATCCATGACAGAGCTTGAGAAAGCGGAATTCAATAAATCATACGAAAAGGAATTCAATGAATTTTTTAAAGACGGTTATGTGAAAAAATGGTGTGCCAAGGTTGATAGAATTGAATCGGTAAACTCAGGCATGGCTGCTTATGTAAGGCTAAGCTGTGATTTTCCTGAAGCGGAATATGCTGTTGAAACAAAAAGATATGCCGCAGATGAAATGTTAATCCCTGCCGACAGCGAGCTTTATAAAAAGATTATGCCTTTGAAAAGTGGCGACGTTGTAGTTTTTTCCGGCAAGCTGGTGAGTGGTGATTATAGTAAAAAAATAGTAGATTTGACAACTTCTTACGGATATAAGAATAAAAAACTCTATATTGATTTTACGGATATAGAAAAAATGGCTACTAAAGAGTAAATTTGAGAAGCAAGAAAAACTCATTGACTTCTTGCTGCAGCTAATGTATAATATTAGCGTTTATTGATATTTGTTAACGCGATGAAAAAGACAGTAGCTTGCGGCGCAGGTTAAGCGAGCCGGGGGATGGTGCAAGCCCGGACGAAGTAAAGCAGGTGAAAATCACTTTGGAGCGGATGCGGCGAACCTGAGTAGCTGCATACGGGAGCGCCCGATATTGCGCACACGAGTGGCGTGCAGCAAAGGCTGTCGTCATGAGGGTGGTACCACGGAGTACACGTTTGTTAATGATGCATGATACGCAAGCGTATTAATCGTTGTTAGTCTACAGCTTCGTCCCTTATCTGAGGGACGAAGCTTTTTTATTATTGCTATATTTTTTTGTTTAATAAAATTGGAGGTTATTAGTAATGGACTATGGTAAAACACTGAATCTGCCCGAAACAGAGTTCCCTATGCGTGCCGGTCTGCCGCAACGCGAACCTGATTTTCTGAAATTCTGGGAAGAAAACGATATTTATGGCAAAAAGCAGGCTCTGCATGCAGGCCACAAGAAATTTGTTCTGCATGACGGCCCTCCGTATGCAAACGGCAAAATCCACATGGGTCATGCCCTGAACAAAATCTTAAAAGATATCATCATGAAATACAAATATGCTCGCGGCTTCGATACCCCGTATGTTCCCGGCTGGGATACTCACGGCATGCCGATTGAGCACGCTGCTATCAAAGAGCTGGGACTGAACCGCAATGAGCTGGATCCGCTGACTCTGCGCCGCAAATGCCACGACTTCGCTCTGCAATGGGTTGATATCCAACGCGAAGACTTCAAACGTCTGGGCGTTCTGGGTGACTGGGAAAACCCGTACATCACCCTGCATCACAGCTTTGAAGCTGAGCAAATCCGTGTATTCGGTACTATGGCTAACAAGGGCTATATCTACAAAGGCAAAAAGACCGTTTACTGGTGCCCGCACTGCGAAACCGCTCTGGCTGAAGCAGAAATCGAATACGGCGAACAAAAAACTCCTACTATCTTCGTAAAAATGCCGCTGGTAAAAGACAACGGCCAGACTCCGGAAGCTGCTAAAGGCAAAAAAGCTTACATGGTAATTTGGACCACCACCCCGTGGACCATGCCTGCCAACGTTGCTGTTGCTCTGAACCCTGCTCTGGAATATGCCTGGGTTGAATGCGAAGGCGAAGTTCTCTTCATGGCTAAAGACCTGCTGGCTCAGGTTGGCGCTGTCTGCCACAAGGACCTCAGCAATGTCCTTGGCACTACTCTTGGTAAAGATATGGAATTCGCTGAATGCGTGCATCCGTTCCCTGAATACAACAACCGCCGCTCTCTCGTAGTTATGGCTGACTATGTAACTACCGAAGCCGGTACCGGTTGCGTACATACCGCTCCCGGTCATGGCGATGTCGACTTTGAAACCGGCCTGAAATACAAGCTGCCGATTCTCTGCCCTGTTGATTCCCAGGGCAAGCTGACCGAAGAAGCAGGCGAACGCTTCAAGGGCATGTTTGTATTCGACGCTAATATCCCGGTACTGAAATATCTGGCTGAGCTGAACTGCCTGCTGGGCAAAGAAAACATTAAGCACCAATACGCACACTGCTGGCGTTGCAAAAACCCGATTATTTTCCGCGCAACCTCTCAATGGTTCGCTTCTATCGACGGCTTCCGCGATGAAGCACTGAAATCTATCGACGATGTACAGTGGATTCCTTCCTGGGGCCAACAACGTATCCATAACATGGTAAGCGACCGTCACGACTGGTGCATCAGCCGTCAGCGCGTATGGGGCGTTCCTATCCCGGTATTCTACTGCGATAACTGCGGCGAGCATCTGATCAACGAAGCTACCATCGATTCTGTTGCCAACTGGTTCGAAAAAGAAGGCAGCGATGCATGGTGGGCTCACACTGCAGAAGAGCTGCTGCCGGAAGGAATTGTCTGCCCGAAATGCGGCGGTAAGCACTTCCACAAGGAAAGCGATATCATGGACGTATGGTTCGACAGCGGTTCTTCTCACATGGCTGTTGCCGCAAAGCGTCCGGAGCTGTCCTGGCCGGTTGCTATGTACCTCGAAGGCAGTGACCAGCATCGTGGCTGGTTCCAGTCCTCTCTGCTGACTTCTGTTGCTGTTGCAGGCCGTGCTCCGTACGAATCCGTACTGACTCATGGCTATGTAGTTGACGGCGATGGCCGCAAGATGTCCAAATCCGTAGGTAACGTCATCGTTCCGCAGGACGTAATCAAACAATACGGTGCTGATATCATCCGTCTGTGGACTGCTTCCTCCGATTATAAGGCAGATATCCGTATCTCCCCGAAAATCCTGAAGCAGCTGGCTGAGGTATACCGCAAAATCCGTAACACCATCCGTTACATTCTGGGCAACACCAACGATTTCAACTATGAAACCGATGCTGTTCCGTTCAACGAAATGCTGGAGCTTGACCAATGGGCACTGATGCATCTGCAGCTGCTGAAGAAGGAAGTTACCGCTGCTTACGAAAGCTATGATTTCCATGTACTGTATCATGCAATCCACAACTTCTGCACTGTTGAAATGTCCAGCTTCTATCTGGATATTCTCAAGGACCGCCTGTATGCTTACAAGGCAGACAGCAAAGAGCGTCGCAGCGCACAAACCGCCATGCATGAAATCCTTATGGATCTCATTGTTATGCTGTCCCCGGTACTGAGCTTCACTATGGAAGAAGTATGGCAGTTCATGAAGAAACCTGCTAATGCTCCGGAATCCGTACAAATGCTGCCTTGGCCGGAGGTTAAGGAAGAATACATCAACGAAGAGCTGGAAACTAAATGGGATAACTTCATTGAAATCCGCAGCGAAATCACCAAGGTGCTGGAGCTGGCTCGTCGTAACAAACAAATCGGTCACTCCCTGGACGCTAAGGTTGAGCTGCACGCCGAAGGCGAAGCACTGGCTATCCTGAAATCCGTAGAAAAAGATCTGGCAACTCTGCTGATCGTTTCTCAGGCTGTTATTGTTGAAGGCGCTGCAGAAGGTGCCGAAGCAACCGGCCGCGAGGACCTGAAGGTTACCGTTGCTGCTGCCGAAGGCCACAAGTGCGAGCGTTGCTGGATTTACAGCGACGAGGTTGGTCAGGACGCTGAGCATCCGACTTTGTGCAAACGTTGCGCTGAAGCAGTTAAAGCTTGAGTATAAGGCATCATCTTTGCATAAGGCTGTAGTCAACATAAAATAAAAGCTTAAAGCCGTCGTATCATGTAAATTTTTGCTGATACGGCGGCTTTTTTGCTACAAATTTTACAAAAAATTATTTTGCTTTATTGTCTATCTATGGTACAATACTGTTAATATTATATATTTTACGGAGGTGAAACTGTTTTTCTGCAATCTGCAGGATTACAGAGATTTTTGGACTATCTCATATGTTTGTTTAATGTTATAGCGATTTTATTTTTGGTGGCGCTGAACGGCTTTTTCGTTGCTTCGGAGTTTTCTATCGTCAAGGTACGCCCTTCGCGTCTTGATGCGCTGATTAAGGAAGGCAATACGCGGGCAGAAAGCGCTAAGCAGGTAACGGAGCATCTTGATGCCTATCTTTCGGTTACGCAGCTGGGCATAACCATTGCTTCGCTGGGCTTAGGCTGGATTGGCGAGCCGACGGTGGCGAAGCTGATGCATCCTGTATTTAATCTGCTGCAGCTGCCGCCGCAAGTTGAGCATACAATAGCTTTTGTTGTCGGCTTCGGTGTTATCACCGCTTTGCATATCGTTTTGGGCGAGCTGGTGCCTAAATCATTGTCTATTCAAAAGACGGAGCAGATTGTTCTGTTTGTGGCAGCTCCGCTGATTCTGTTTGATAAGCTGATGTATCCGGCGGTGTGGTTCCTCAATCACGTTGCCAACTGGGTGCTGCACAAATTGGGCGTTGAGGCTGCAAGCGAGGCGGAAGAGGCGCATAATGAGGACGAAATCCGCATACTGATGGAAGAAAGCCATAAGCATGGCTATATTGATAAAACAGAGCTTACTTATCTGGATAATGTCTTTGATTTTTCCGACCGTCGCGCCAGCGACATCATGGTTCCGCGTACCGATATGATCTGCCTGTATCTGGAGGATTCCTGGGAGGATAATATCAAGACGGCGCTGGAGGAGCGCATGACGCGTTATCCTATCTGTGATGAGGACAAGGACCACATTATCGGCTTTTTGCATATCAAGGATTTGCTGCGCAGCTTAAATGCCGGCGAGCGTCCTGATTTGCGCAGTCTGGCGCGTAAGGTGCTGCTGGTGCCGGAATCTCTGCCTATCAGCAAGCTGCTGCGTATTCTGCAGAAGCATCGCAGCCAGCTGGCAATCCTCGTTGATGAATACGGCGGTACCGCAGGTATGGTTACCGTTGAGGATATTCTGGAGGAAATCGTAGGCGAGATTCAGGACGAGTTTGACGAGGAACGTCCGGAAGTAGAGGAAAAGGGCAGCAAAACCTATTCCGTTGACGGCAAAATGCTGCTGGAGGATGTTAACGATACCTTTGAGCTGGCCTTAGATACCGAAAACTGTGATACTATCGGCGGCTGGGTTTACTCTCAGCTTGATTATCCGCCTAAGGTGGGGCAGAAGGTGCAGACACCTGCTGCTGCCTTTACGGTAGAGGAGATTGACAAGATGCGTATTGTGCGCGTCGGCATCCAGCTTTTGCACGAGCCGGAAAAGATTCACGAGGAGCTTCAGGAAGAACACCTGGAGGATGTAAAATAATATCTGCATAAAAAGAGAGCACGCTGAGATTGATTTCTCAGCGTGCTCTTTAGCATTCATGCTTATAAATCGTGGAATTTCATACCGATGTTGCTGTGACGCAGGAAGTTAAGAGTTACCTCAGGGAAGGAGGCGTAACTTAAAACGTCTTCGATCGGTGCGTTGGGGAAGCCCTCTTCAGCCAGCTTTTCACGCAGCTTTTTCATTTGCGGCGGAATATCATCGGCAGGACGGTGGTCGATTTGCGGCGCGTCACCGATGGCCAGGCGTTTAACCTCAGGGTCAATCGGTCCCGGAGTGCGGCCGTATTTGCCAAGGATTAAGTCCTTAACCTCGCGGGGAATCATCTTATAGCGTCCAAGTGCAACGTTCAATACGGACATAGAACCTACAATCTGGCTGGTAGGAGTAACCAGCGGCGGATAACCGAGCTCGGCACGCACGCGCGGCATTTCTTCAAGCAGCTGCGGGTATTTGTCGGCAACACCCATTTCCTTCATCTGGTTCAGCAGGTTGGAAAGCATACCGCCGGGAATCTGGAAGGTGAGCACCTTGGGATCGATGGGGATGTTGGCGTTCAGGTTGAAATCGTGGATAAGGTTCTTGCGTACATCCTTGAAATAGTCAGCTAATGCATTAAGCTCGGAAAGGCTGATGCCTGTATCGTAGGGAGTGCCCTCCAGCGTTGCTACCAGAGCTTCGGTGCAGGGCTGGCTGGTAGATTCGGAGAACGGAGAAAGCGCGGTATCAATCATGTCCGCACCGGCTTCAACAGCCTTCAGGTAAGTCATATCACCCATACCGCTGGTGAAGTGGGTGTGCAGGTCGATAGGCAGGTTAAGCTCTGCCTTCAGGCTGCGGATAAGGCTTTCGGCAGCGTAGGGACGCAGCAGACCGGCCATATCCTTAATGCAGATGGAATCTGCGCCCATCTGCGCCAGCTCCTTACCTAATTGAACGAAGTCCTTATCCTGATGGTAGGGGCTGATGGTATATACAATACAGCCCTGAACATGTGCGCCTGCTTCCTTAGCGGCACGCATTGCACATTCCAGGTTGCGTGTATCGTTAAGAGCATCGAAAATACGGATGATGGATACGCCGTTATCAACAGAACGTTTTACAAATTCGCGTACAACATCATCGGCATAATGGTTATAGCCCAAAATGTTCTGACCGCGCAGCAGCATTTGAATCGGGGTTTTACGCAGATGCTTTTTGAGCGTGCGCAGACGTTGCCAGGGATCCTCGTTAAGGAAGCGCAGGCAGGAGTCAAAGGTGGCGCCGCCCCAAGCCTCCAAAGCATAGTAGCCGGCGTTATCCAGCTGCTCCAGTGCCGGCAGCATGTCGCTGATGCGCATTCTGGTGGCAGCAAGGGACTGGTGGCCGTCACGCAGGACGGTTTCAACTATTTTTACGGGTTTCTTCTCCATGGCAGTACTCCTTTTATTAGTATAGTTCGTTAATTAAAGCTGATTTATAGCTGTCATTATTATAGCATAAATCTGTATTCATGTATACAATATACTTAGTTTCGAGCAATAAAAAATGGTGGCCACACTTAGTGACCACCATAAAAGTGAATTAGTTACGCGGAGTAGGCTGGTTGCTGACAACAGGCTTGCCCATGATTTCGTTAACGCGGTCCTTCATGCTGCGTTTCTTTTTAGTGGGCTGGTTGCTTACTACAGGTGCCTGGTTGGCATTGCCTTCAGTTGTTACCGTAGCGGGAGCCTGCTTGTCTTTGTCCTTATCTTTATCCTTGTCTTTATCTTTGTCCTTATCATCCTGCTTGATTTCCGGTTCCGGCGGAACAGCTACGCCCGGATTGCTGAAGCCGGTGCGCGGAGTAGAGGCCAGAGCGTTGACCATGAAATCATGCCAGATAGAAAGCGGAGCGCCGCTGCCGTACATACGGTTCATAGATTTGTTGTTATCATCGCCAACCCATACGGCAGTACTGAGGTCGGGAGTGTAACCAACGAACCAGGCATCAATGTAGGTATCGGTAGTACCGGTTTTACCTGCTGCCGGACGGCCGATTCCCATGCCGCCTGCAGTGCCGCTGATAAGAACATCCTGCAGCATATTAGTAGTCAGGTATGCTGCTTCGGCATCAATAACACGTTTGGGTTCAGGCTTAGCTTCGTACAGAACCTTACCCTCACGGTCAACAATCTTCAGCAGAGCAATCGGCTTGCAATACATACCATTGCTTGCCAGAACGCCGTAGGCTGCAGCCATTTCCAGAGGATTAACGCCCTTGCTGAGACCGCCGAGTGCCATAGCGAGGTTTGCATCGCTGTAAGCGCCGCTGTCAACCAAAGTAGTAATACCCATTTTTTCAGCATTTTTAATAATTTTGCTTACACCAACCTCTTGGGCCAGCTTAACGGTAGGCACGTTTATAGAACGTACCAGAGCAGTACGCAGGCTTACCTTACCATGCCATGCTCTGTCGGAGTTCTGCGGTTTCCAGCCGGGAGAGAATTCTTCTTCCTTATCTTCAATGACACTGGCCGGAGAATAACCGTTCTGCATTGCGGTCAGGTAGACAAAAGGCTTGAAGGCAGAACCGGGCTGACGTACTGCAAGAGTAGCACGGTTGAACTTATCCTGGCCGCGGCCGCCGATCATAGCTTTAACATAACCGTTATGCGGGTCAACGGCAACCAGAGCCATTTGCGGCTGAGTCAGCTTCTTGCCGTCTGTATAATAGCCCGGCAGATGCTTCATAGCATTTTCAGCAGCCTTTTGCATATCCGGGTCTAAAGTGGTGTAAATCTTAAGACCACCCTTATAGAGAGCGTCTGCACCAACCTCTTCGATAACCTTTTGGGTAATCATATCGAAGAAATAGGAGCGGGGATCGGAATTGGTTTTATGTGTTGTGCTGAAGACTAGCTTTTCTGCTTTGGCAGCATTACCGTCGGCAGCAGAGATAAAACCGTATTTAACCATCTGGTCGATAACAAGCTCCTGACGTTTTTTACTTTCCTGCGGATTTTCAAAAGGATTAAAGTAGTTAGGGCTTTTGGGAATAGCTGCCAGAGTAGCAGCTTCAGCGATATCCAGATTCTGAATATGCTTATTGAAGTAATACATGGAAGCACTTTCAATACCGTATGCACTCTGACCGAAATAAATCTGGTTCAGATACATAGTGAGGATTTCATCCTTAGTATATTTGTGCTCCAGCTCCTTGGCAATAAAAGCTTCCTTAATTTTACGGATGATGGAACGTTCCTGAGTAAGGAAAGCATTCTTTGCCAGCTGTTGGGTAATGGTACTGCCGCCCTGTACTTCGTGCCCGCTTAATGTAGAAAGCAGAGCACGTGCTGTGCCGCGGTAGTCAATACCACCGTGTTCATAGAAGCGATTATCTTCAATAGCAATAAAGGCACGCTGCACATGCTTAGGAATCTTATCAATAGTAACAGGTACTCTGCGTTCTTCCGAAAGCGTAGTATAGATTGCGTTACCATTGATATCGTAGAACTGTGAAGCAGCGTCTGGAATCAGTGTTTCATCCATATTAGGAGGTGCAAAAAGACTGGAGAAGCCATAAAGCACTGATGCTCCCATTATAATGAGGCAAACAACACTGATGACAATGAATTTTAGTACTTTAAACATTTTCTACCTCTTCTTCATTATATTGACTGCGCAGCCAATACCAAAGGCTGCAAATAGAAGTCATCTTATTATAGCATTTTCAGACAACTTTGTCATAGAATTATTGAAAACTCAGCGTATTTATTTTAAAGGAAAGTATGTAAAAGCATGCTCCGGAAGGATATGTATTGAATCGGCAGCTTGCGGATAATGAAGATAGAAGAAAAAACCTACATGATTTTAAGAAAAAAATCTGCGGAACAAAGAAAAATTTCACTGATTTTCGGCGGTTTTTATGGAAAAAACAGCTGAAAATGCTACTTTTTTTGAGATTTTTTGAAGAAATTTTAAGGCCGATAAAAGCGATAATCAAGCATGTTTCTTTTTCCACTAATCCTGGTGTTTCACGAAAAAATCTTAAAAAAGTGTCGAAAAAAGTGTTGACATAACCTAGGTCACGTGGTATTATATACAAGTCGACGCG
>ERZ825159.809-NODE-809-length-35934-cov-42.257644_pt1 | contig 35934 bp, 28 predicted proteins | sample MGYA00519932_ERZ825159 | MGnify/ENA primary metagenome ERZ825159 (study PRJEB31778, sample SAMEA3449191) | human gut metagenome | biome: human gut; feature: human-associated habitat; material: faeces | place: United Kingdom | collected 2010/2012 ... | reverse complement strand
GCAGACGACGGCGCTTACCGATCATCATCTGCATACCGCGGCGGCTGTGGAAGTCATGGGGATGGACCTTCAGGTGCGCGGTCAGCTGGTTGATACGCTCGGTGAGGATGGCCACCTGGACCTCGGGGGAGCCGGTGTCGGTCTCGTGGGTGCGATTGGCCTCGATGATAGAGGTCTTCTGGTCTTTCAGCATCATGGTTGTGTTTCCACCTTTCTTGAAATACGCCCGCAGCCTGGGCCGTGGGAGAGATGGAACGCTCCGCAGGGCTAAGGCAGGGGTCGGACGCGCTTAGCGCGTACTTTGAGATGATACCACAGAAAATCACCGTTGTAAAGTGGTTTTTGCGGCATTTCCGGGGATTTTTACGCCGTTACCTGAATGGCGGCCACGGGACAGCTGTCCGCCGCCTCCTGCACGCCGATCTTCTGCGCGTCCGGGATAGGGTCCACCGTCACCCGGGCGGGCTCGCCGCTGTTCAGCTCGAACACCTCCGGGCACAGCCCCGCGCACAGTCCGCACTGGATGCACGCCTTCTCCAACACCATTGCCTGCATGGAACACACCTCCTTTTGATTGATGGAAGTATTTTCCCCGGTTTGCGGCGGGGTTATTCAGCTCTCCGTGATGTGCCGGGCGAAGGCCGCCGCCTGCGCCTCGATGCCCGGCAGCTTCACAAGGCTGCCGCGCTCATTGGCCGTTTCCAGCAGGGAGAAGCGGGGCGGAAGGTAGAAGGACTTGTTCATATTCAGGGCGGAGATCAGCTGGCGGGCCAGCAGGTCGCCGCCGGAGTAGCCGGAGACGATCAGGCCGAAGATCCGCTTGTCGTACATACGGGTCTGGCGGAACAGGGCCGTGAGCCGGTTGACGCAGGCGGTCAGATTGGCAGCCAGGGCGTCGTTGTAGTTGGCGCAGAGCATGACCAGGGCGTCGCATTTCCGCACGGCGGGATAGACCTCGTCCACCATGGGGCCGCCGTAGAAGCAGCCGCCCTGCTCGCCGAAGTGGAGACAGGCGGTATAGCTGCACCCGTTGCAGTCGGCCATGGTGCCGTTGCGGAGGCAGATCTCCTGCACGCCGAGGTCCGACGGAAGGCCGGCCTTCACCAGCTCCCACAGGGCCAGGGTGTTGGACGTGGCGCGCTGGGAGGCGTGGAGAGCCAGCACATGGCGGACGGGAGCGGGCTTTTCCCAGCCGTCCAGGCGGGAGAGCAGCTCCGCCACGGCGGCATGGAAGGCCGTGACCTCATCGGTACCGCCGATCTGGGCCTGGGTGCGGAAATTCCGCAGGGAACCGGTGGCCTCCACCAGCGGGCGGCCGATGAAGCCGCAGCCCGCCTGGTTGGCGGCGAAGACCATGTCCCGGGCCACATCCTTGGTGTAGAACTCGCCCACGCCGGTGACGATGCACGCGCCGATACTGTCGGAGAGCAGGTCTGTGCTGCGGCGCAGGCGGGAGAGCATACGGTAATAGGCCATATTGCAGCCGCCCTCGTCCAGCGCCACGGCGAACAGCAAACGGCGGCCGGCCAGGTCCTCCAGCCCGTCATCGGGGTCGCGGATATCGCTGCCCGGGGGCAGCAGGGGCGCCAGCAGGTCCCGCAGGGCGGGGCTGCGGTCGTTTTCGGGGAGCAGAACGGTGAGCATGGCGGATACCTCCGTTATTCTATGGCGTTCAGCTTTGCCCGCGTCTCGTCCAGGCGCTTTTGCAGGGCAGGCGGCAGGGTCAGCGCCTCCGTCTCGATGCCGGCGGGGGTCAGACGATTGCGGCATCCCATGAACACCTGGCCGTCGTAGACGGAGGAATAATGCCACTGCCCCCGCAGCAGGGCCAGCAGGCTCAGCGCGCCGGAGGACAGGGCCGGGGCCACATAGGGCTTGTAGCCCAGCTTACGCATCTCCAGATTGGCGTGGGCCACCTTCTCCGTCAACTCACGGGAGAGGGCGTCGTCGTAGTGCGCAATGGAGTTGGCCAGCACCAGGTCCTCGCCGTGGGGGCCGAAGGCGCGGCCCTCGGTGAGGTAGGACGCGAAGCGAGGGTCCCTCCGGGCGTAGTACAGGGCGCGGGCGTGCATAACGCCCAGGCCGAAGCCCCGGACCTGGGCCGGGGACAGGCCGCTTTCACGCAGGACGGCACGGCAGAGTGGGTCCACCGGATCGCTGACCACGCAGAACAGGCCCCTGTACCGCCTGTCCCGGGCCATGCGGGCGTAGATGGACACCAGCTCCCGGTTCAGGCCGTACTGGGCCATGCGGACATCCCCCGCCGTAACGGAGGTATCCGGGATCATCCGGGAGGCGCAGAACAGGAACACGTCGCCGTCGAACAGCTGCTCCGGCGCGATGATGTCCACCGGGGGCAGCGCCGCACCGTCCGGGGACTGTATCTGGTTCAGCTCGAACTCCCAGCGCTCGGAAACGCCGGGGCGCACGTCGCAGATGCCGACGGAGCCTATCACGTCGCCGCCCATGAGCCGCAGGCCCGTCAGCAGCGTGCTGCCCACATCGCCCAGGGCCAGCAGGGTGACGCGGCACTTAGACGGGATGCGCGGCAGGTTGGTATCGTTGAGATCGATCATAGTGGTTTCTCCTGTTTCTATCTTTTTGCCTCCGGCGGGGTGCTGACGCGCAAATTTCACGCCAAGGCAGACCCCCTGAGGAGTAGAGAATGTGCCGGATTTTGCGTCCTGCCGATGACGAGGCGACGCCGCATAGTCTTGATAAAGGTTCAGATTTTGTGTCAAGACGAGGCGCGGAGGCGCAGGCGTACCGTGTGTACGTCAAGCCGACGCAACGAAGTATTGGCGCAAAAGATGTGCCTTTATCTGGGGCGCATACGTTTCAGGAGCTCTATATCTCCCTCAAGATACGTGCTGGCCGCGCGGCTCAGATCGTAGGTCATGCAGCCGCCCTTGTCGGGACAGAGGGGCAGGATGACCGCTTCGCCGAGACGGCTGAGGGTGAGGTTGCGGGCGTAGAGGGAACGGAACTCGGTCTCGAGGGCCAGAAGAATGTCGCGGGCGTTTTCGAGGCAGCAGAGGGAGAGCTCCCAGGCGGTCTCGTCGTCCATGCCGGTGTATTCGGGGGCGGCGTAGGGCAGGATGCGGTTGACGGCGGGCTGAAGGCCGCCGGGCAGGGCCTCGCTGCGGCGGACGGTATCGCCGCCGATGAAGGGATAGAGCGTGGACTCGACGAAGCGCAGGCGCAGGTTGGGCAGGTAGTAGATGGCGTCCACGTCGTAGCCCAGCTGCTCCATGAGGTCGCGGCCCATGCCGGTGAGGTAGCCCACCAGCACCTGATCCACGGGGGTGTTCGTCTCGGCGAGCAACGGGGCCAGGCGGCGGATGCGCTTGCCGTCGTGGAGCATATCGTCCACGAGAATGACGGGGCGGGCAAAGGCGTGGATGGTGCGGACCTGGTCGGGCAGGGGCGAGTAGTCGGGGTAGGCTTCGATGGAATAGGTGCTGAGGTCCGGCTCGTAGACCTTGTCGGTACGCAGGGTCTTGGTGACGGTGTTGGGCACGGCCACGCCGCGGAGGATCTTGCCGTAGGGGACGCAGATGTCCGGGCCGAGGACGCGGGGCGTGGTGGGCTCCGCGGGGACGCCGTTGCGGCCGGTGATACGCTGGAGCAGCCGGTGGTAGATGACGCCGGCGGACAGGCTGAGCACCAGAGATCCGGGCTGCAGCTTTGTCAGCGCCGCCTGCAGGCGGCGGTGGGCGGCGGCGATGGCGGCAAGCACCCGGGGCGAGGAGCTGAAGGGCGCCTTCACCGCGGTGTCCACGTTGCGGCTGAGGACGATGGGGCAGCGCATATCCACGGCCAGGGCGTCCGTGCTGTCACCCGCCGGGACGAAGCCCTGAAGCGTCAGCAGCTGGCGGCCGTAGCCGGAGGCGGCGCCCTCCAGGGGGACATACAGGGCATAGGTGAACTCACGGCTGAGAGCCAGGGTCAGCACCTCGGTGATGAGCAGCTGGCAGAGATCGCTCTGGCGCTCGCCCCGGGGCACGAACAGCCCGCTGATGAGCAGGGTGCGGCCGCCGGCGTTCTGGCGGACCAGGCCGGAGAGGGCCGGGTCGCCCAGGCGGGCGAAGAGGCGGGCGGAGTCCAGACAGGCGTAGCTGGCCGCGCCCAGAATGGTGCCGTCGGCGTCCCGGCAGACCATCACGTCGTCGCCGCGGCTCTCGATCTGCGCCCGCAGCGCCGCGGCGGTGGGCACGGAGAGCATGGTGCGGAGGAATTTCTCCGCCGTCTCCGGCGAGGCGGGCAGAAAGCTCAGGTCCTCGGTACGGAGGACGGGCTTGTCCTGGGGCTCGCGGAGGTACAGGCCGCGGCGGTAGATGAACTCCTGCACCGTGGGATCGATGAGGTTGGAGATGTCGCGGTTGGCATCCACCGCCTCGCGGATGCGGGTGGAGCTGATCTCCTCCAGCTGGGGCGGGAGCGTCAACTCCAGCACCTTGCCGGTGATGCAGCTGTAATCCGCCGGCTCGGCGTCCGGCTCGGTGCGGCGGAAGACCACGTGGTCGAAGGTGTGGATGGAGTCCGGCGTGACGGGCTTTTTGTAGGACGAGGCGTGGAGCACCACGTCGCTGCCCACCACGATGGACACGCTGCGGCCCGGGAAGGCGGCGCGCAGCTCGTGGAGGTTCTCCGGGTTGGCGATGTTCACCGGGAAGTCCTCCGGGAAAATGCTGACGTGGAACACGTCGGCCACGGCCATGGCGGCGATGCGCCGGCGCAGGCGGTAGGGCTGGGTCTTTTTGGACCAGGAGAACTCGTCAATGGCCAGCAGGACCTCGAAGCCCTGGTCGCGGATGGCCCGGACGATGCCCTTGTGGGACAGGGTGAAGGGGTCGAAGGTGCCGGGGAAGAAGGCCACGGGGCGGGGCGCGCCGAAGTCAAAGCCCTTGTGGAACAGGCGCTCCTCGGTGATGAAGCGGTAGAGCTTGCCCAGCATGGCGGCCCGGTAGTAGAACGTCAGACCCTCGCCGGGGAATTCGTCCTGGGCGGAGAGCAGCTTGCGCTGGGTGAGCATAAAGGCGCGGCGCTTTTCGTGGCGGCCCAGCTCTCCGGAGCCGAAGACCCGGCGGCCCAACACGAACAGGGCCTCCTGCCGGGTGGCGCCGTCAATGCCGCTGAGGCCCCGCATCAGCAGGCCCAGCAGCCGTTCACGGCGGCGGCGGTAGGCGTCGTCCGTCTCCGGGAAGCGGGAGCGATAGGCATCGTACGCCTCATAGATGACGCCCACGGTATCCAGCACGGAGGCGGTAACGCGGCTGTCGGAGGAGCTGAGGTTCACGCGAAGGTCGTCCAGCACCTCATCCAGCTCCGCCGGGGGCAGCCACAGGGCAAAACGGCCCAGGTAGTCGGGGATATACTTGGTGAACTCCTGCTGGCCCAGCTCCAGGCCGCGGCACAGCTCCACCGCCACCTCGTTGCGCTGGTCGGCCGTCAGGCGGGGCGCCAGGGCCAGCAGGGCGTTGCCGGCGCTGTGGCGGACGGTGACGCGGTCGCTGACCTTGATGAGATTGGACAGGTGGGTGGCGATATGGAGGGCGGGGCTTTTGCCGCTGCGGGCAAAGTCCGTCAGCAGGCGCAGGTTGCCCTGCTTGGTGATCCACGGCGTGGCAGTCTTCAGGTTGTCCAGGAAGATCTCGGAGACCACGTCCTCCGGCAGAAGAAGGGGCGCGCCCTGAGAGAGCACATCCTGCTTGAGATAGCGCAGGGTGCCGCTGTCGCCGTCGGGGACGGCGGTCACGGCCTCCAGCGCGCGGCCGTCCTCCGGGTACAGGCGGGCGAGACGGTCCAGCAGCAGCACGGCGGCCATGCGGATGGTCAGGTCCTTACGCAGGGACAGGGCGGCGGCAAAGGCCGTCATCTGACGGGCGCGGCTGGCCGTATAGGCCGTATCCGGCAGGGCGGCGGCGGTATCCAGCAGCTGGAAGGCGGTGTAGTCGTCCAGATCCTCCGGCCTGCGGTAGTAGGCGAACACCGGGGCCAGGAAGCGCTCCTCCCGGCCGGGGCAGTGGCTCAGCAGGGAGCCGACGGCGAATTTCAGGGTATAGCCGATCCAGCGGCGGTGCTGGGGCATGAGCTTATGGTCGGGATACAGTATCTTGTCCAGATAGAGCCTCCACTGGTCCACGTCGGTGATGGCCCGGGGGTCCGGGCGGATGTCGGCGGGGCGCTCCTTGGCGTAGCCGGCGTGGAAGCCGGCGATGATCTCGCCCAGCAGCGCCGCCGCCTGACGGCGGATATCGCCCTCGCGGTGCATCAGCAGCTCGTAGAGGAACGTCAGGGTCTGGACCTTCTGTGGGATATGCAGATAGAGGGAGTAGGACTCCATCACCGCCAGATAAGCGCGGAGACGGCGCCAATCCGTCTCGCCGCGGGCCTCCTCCAGCAGACGGGCGAAGCTGCGCTGATCGGTGAGGCGGTGCATCAGCTCCATATTGTGGCCCACGCAGCGGAGCGTCAGGGCGCGGAGGGCCTCGTCGTCGGTCATAAGGGCGGTGTGCTTCTCCGGCAGCGGGGGCGTATCGCCGCCGGACATGGTGACATCCACGCCGCAGCTGACCATGAACTGCTCAAAGTCCTCCAGCCGGGCGTAGACCCGGGTATAGCGCTTCTGCTTCTCGCCGTCCACGTCGTCCAGCTTGTCCAGGATCACCTGGAAGGCCTCGGCCAGAGTGGAGATACGTGTGATCTCCCGGCCCTGCGCATCGTGGAGCTGCTTGACGCGGAAGTCGGCGTAGATCAGCAGCAGCGCCTCCACGGAGAGGTAGTCGGGCTCCAGGTCCCAGACGGAGTGGTTGGCGGCCACGTGGCCGATATCGGTCATCCGGCGGCGGCGGAACCACTGGTCGGTGTAGAAATAGTGCAGGTAGGGCACGCGCTCGCCGGGGCGGCAGCCGAACTTGCCCAGATCGTGGCCGGCGGCGGCGCCGGAGACCAGGGCCACGTCCACGGCCACGCCGCTTTTCCGCAGGGCGCGGGCGGCGGTGACGGCGATGTGGTGGACGCCGGCGATATGCTCAAGGGTGCGGTAGGGCGTGACCTCCAGGCCCAAACGCATCAGCTCATAGACGAACTCCCGCCTCCACAGGCGCAGGAAGCGCTGATAGGACGGGGCACAGGGACTGCCGGCCAGCTCATCATCGGTCAGGAAATCGAAGGTCCATGCCGGGTCGTGGGGCAGCAGCTCCGCCTCGGCGGCAAGCAGCACCTGCAGCACCGACAGCAGGAACACCGCACCGGGGGCGAAGGGCTCCGCATCGGTCTTTTCCGGGTAGAGCAGGCGGCGGGCATAGTCGTAGGCATAGGCCAGCCAGCCCTCGGACGGTTCGCCGGGGCACAGCACCTCCAGCTCCGGGCGGCAGAGGGCCAGCACGTCGGCGCAGCGGAGGCGCGCGCCGCTGAACAGCCCGACAAAGCGCTGCATATAGCCCTCGGTCTCAATGGCGCGGAGCAGGGCGTTCCCGGGGGCAAAATAGTCCGCAGCGGGACGGTCGGAAAGGCGGCGGCGCAGGGCCAGGTCCATCTGGCGGATACGTTTTTTGTTCATGGCAAAACCTCCTGCCGGTGGTATCGTACGCGGGCCGTGTCCACCGAAAGGCTCCCGTACACCGGTAAGATGTCCGGGATGGACACGGCACACCATAATAATAGGACACTCCCCCGCACGCTGTCAATATTCCGCGGGGCGTTTTGCCACCGTTTTGATACGGAACCTTAGTAAGGTCTTAAGCGTGTGTTCACGATTTGTTCACATTTTGAGGGCCAGGCGCATGATATGATATTGTCGGGGGCAGCGGCGGAACGGAATGACAATTTCTGCCGTCTAAGTAAATAGGCAAATCATCCCGCGGGTGCGCGGGAAGGAAAAAGGAGAACACGACATGAAAAAAGCGGCTTTTGTACTGGCGCTGGTGATGCTGCTGGGCTGTGTGTCCGGCTGCGGCGCAGCGGAGGGCGAGGCCTCCGTGCAGTCGGTGTCTATGATCTGCGGGCTGGGGTCCGTAGGTCTGGCGGACCGGTTCGCAGGCATCGTCAGCCCGCTGGGCGAGACGACCATCAAGAAAAACGACGCCATGACCATCGACACCATCAAGGTGAAGGTGGGCGACAGCGTGAAAAAGGGCGACGTGCTGCTGACCTATGACCTCAGCCAGATCCGCACCGACCTGGAGATGGCCCAGCTGGAGCTGGAGCAGCTGAACGCCACGCTGGAGGACCAGCAGGCGGAGCTGGAGCGTATACAGAAGCTGATGGACAGCACCTATGACGACGCCACCAAGCGGCAGTACGCCCTGGATCTGCGGGAGCAGAACGTGAAGGTGCTGGAGACGAAGGCCAACATCGCCACCAAGAAAAAGGACATTGAGAAGCTGAAGGCCAACACCGCCGACAGCACCGTCAAGTCCCCGGTGGACGGCGAGGTGCAGTCCCTGAACCCGGACGGCGGCACGGACAACTCCGGCAACGCCCTGCCGTTCATGACCATCGTGGAGACGGGCGGCTTCCGCATCAAGGGCTATGTGAATGAAAACAACGCCAGCGTGCTGACCGAGGGCACGGCGGTGGTCATCCGTTCCCGGGTCAGCGACCAGACGTGGAAGGGCAGCATCAGCTCCATCGACTGGAACAACGCCCAGCAGAGCCGCAGCGACTACGGCGACAGCGACACGGCCATGTCCAGCAAGTACCCCTTCTATGTGACGCTGGAGGGCGACGGCGAGGGCCTGCTGATGGGCCAGCACGTGTACATAGAGCCGGACTACGGTCAGGAGGACACCCAGGACGAGAGCCTGATCAACCTGCCCAGCTACTTCATCAACGACGCCGAGGGCAAGCCCTGGGTGTGGGCTCAGAACAGCAATGGCAAGCTGGAGAAGCGGAGCATCACCCTGGGCGAGTACAACACGGAGACGGACACCTATCCCGTGACGGACGGCCTGACGGCGGAGGACTACATCGCCTATCCCGACGACAGCCTGAAGGCGGGCATGACGTGCATCACCTATGACGACGCCACCTTTGACCCCAGCGCCGGCGGCAGCACGGGAGATATAGACGGCATGGTTGACACGGACGGCATGGAGGATATGGACGGCACGGGCAGCATGGACGGCATGGACGGCGGCGATATGCCCGCTGAGAACGACACCGTCACGGACGACGGCAGCACCGCAGCCGTGATTCCCGGCGGCGAGGCCGCCTCCGCGTCAGCGGTCATTCCGCCGATGGAGGGCTGAGCATGATTTTGGAAATGCGCGATATATGCAAGGACTACCCCATGGGAAAGTCCGTGGCACATATCCTGAAAAACGTGAACCTTGACGTGGAGGAGGGGGAATACCTGGCTATCATGGGTCCCTCCGGCAGCGGCAAGACCACGCTGATGAACCTGATCGGGTGTCTGGACGTGCCCACCAGCGGCAGCTATCTGCTGGGTGGGCGGGACGTGACCACCTGCAACAACAAGCAGCTGGCGGAGGTGCGGAACAAGGAGCTGGGCTTCGTGTTCCAGAGCTTTAATCTGCTGCCGAAGCTGACGGCGCTGGAAAACGTGGCGCTGCCCCTGCTGTACGGCGGGGTGAAGAAGGCGGAACGGCTGGAACGGGCCCGGGCCGCGCTGGAGACGGTGGGGCTTTCCGACCGGGTGGAGCACCGGCCGGACCAGCTGTCCGGCGGACAGTGCCAGCGGGTGGCTATCGCACGGGCCATCGTGGGCAATCCGAAGCTGCTGCTGGCCGACGAGCCCACCGGCGCGCTGGACAGTGCCAGCGGCGCGGCGGTGATGGAGCTGTTTCAGCAGCTGCATGACAGCGGCTCCACCATCATCATGATCACCCACGACCATTCCATCGCCAACCACGCCGCCAAGGTCATGACCATACGGGACGGCGTACTGTCGGGAGGTGACGACTATGAGTGAGAAGCTGACGCTGCGGGAAAAGCTGCATATCGGCGAAAAGCGCACCGACGGTGAGAAGCCGCGCATGAGCAAGAAGCTGAAAAAGGGCATTATCGCCGCCGCCTGCGTGGTGGGCGTGTGCGGCGCGGTGTGGGGCGGACTGACCATCGCCAGGAACGCCCAGCGGGGCGACGTGAACGTATACGCCGTCAACGAGTGCGCCATGACCGACTACTGGGGGGACACCTCCAACACCAGCGGTATGGTGACCACGGACAAATTGCAGAAGATCTACATCTCCCAGAGCCAGACGGTGAAGAAGGTGTGGGTCAAGGAGGGCGACAGCGTCAAGAAGGGCACGGTGCTGGTGAGCTATGACTCCACCCTGACACAGGCCACCGTGGAGCGCGCCAAGATCGACTATGACCGGCAGACGGAGAACCTGGAGGTCATGAAAAACGAGCTGGAGCTGCTGAAGAAGGCGAAGAACAAGGAGACGCTGCAGGCGGAGTATGATAAGCTGGAAAAGGAGCTGAACAAGCTTATTGAGGACGCCACGAAAAGCCCGGACGATAACACGGACGTGGTGGATCTGAAGCAGATCATCATTACCGACGACATGAAGCTGGGCACCGGCAGCGGCAACGACAAGGACAATGCCATCTACTACTACCGCACGACGGACAGCGACGGCAGCTTCGCGCTGTCGCAGGCTGACCTGATGCGCATTTTCAGCAGTCTGGGCAAGACGGACGGCACGCTGTATCTGGTGTTTGTCACCCGTGCGGGCAACAAGCTGGGCGGAGCTGTGATGGGCAACGAGGGCTATATCCTGACGGCGGTGACGGAGGATGTGCCCAGCGGCGGCGAGACCGGCGGCGGTGAAGCCGGTGGCGGCAGCCAAGACCCGCAGCAGTCCCCGGCCGGCGGCGAAGGCGGCGGCACAACGGCCAAAAAGCTGGTATCTGTGACCGTCAAGCCGTGGAACAACGGCTTCAAAGAGTTCACCGACGGCGCGCCGGATTACGGCGACAAGAAGGCCGAGATCGAGAAGCTGCAGCGGAAGATCGCCCAGGTGCAGGAGCTGCTGGAGTCCTCCATGACCCAGCTGGATCTGAACAAGGCCATTCTGGAGAAGGCTCAGGCGGTAAAGGAGCAGGAGGTCAACCTGAAGGTGGCGAAGCTGAAGCTGGACAAGAAGCTGGCGGAGCTGGGCGACGGCAACGTGTACGCGGAGTTCGACGGCACGGTGAAGGCCGTGCGGGACCCGGACGAGGCCTATAACAACAGCGAGGCCGTGGTGGAGCTGTCCGGCGGCGGTGGATATTACGTCACCGGCACCCTCAGCGAGATGGATCTGGGCAGCGTGCAGGTGGGCGACAGCGTATCCATCAGCAGCTGGATGACCGGCGCAGCCTGCGAGGGCACCATCGTGTCCATCGACGACTATCCCACCAGCAACGGCAACAACTGGGGCGACGGCAACAGTAACGTGTCCTACTACCCCTTCAAGGTGTTTGTCACCGAGGACGCGAATTTGCAGCCCAATGACTATGTGGATATACAGTACCAGAAGGACACCAGCGCGGAAGAAAGCGGCAGCTCACTGTATCTGCAGAGTATGTTCATCCGGACCGACAACGGCAAGAGCTATGTGATGGCCCGGGGCGAGGACGGCAGACTGGAGCAGCGGTGGGTGCAGACCGGCCGGGATCTGTGGGGCAGCTACACCCAGATACGGGGCGGGCTGACCATCGACGACTACGTGGCGTTCCCCTATGGACGCGACGTGGTGGAGGGTGCCCACACCCAGGAGGCCACGACCGACCAGCTGTACAACTACGGCATATAAAGGAGGCGGGATAACCATATGTTGGAAAATATAAATCTCGCCTTTCAGGGCGTGTGGAGCCACAAGCTGCGGTCGTTTCTGACCATGCTGGGCATTATTATCGGTATCGCCGCGATCATCACCATCGTGTCCACCATTCAGGGCACCAACGAGCAGATCAAGCAGAACCTGATCGGCGCGGGCAACAACGTGGTGCGGGTGACCATCGGCGCCACGGACAGCCAAAACTATTTCGACCTGAACTACTCGGCGCTGCCGGAGGGTATCGACCCAGTGACCCGGGAGATGCGGGATGAGATGGAGAAGCTGGGCAGCGTGTCGCTGGTGAGTATGTACTACTCCCGGGATTGGTGCGACAACGTATACGTGGGCAATACGGCGTTCAGCGGTTCGCTGTACGGCGTGGACGACCACTATCTGACGGCCGTGGACTACGCGGTGAACTACGGACGCTCCTTCACGGCGGCGGACTATGAGAACCGGCGGAATGTGGCGCTGATCGACGCGAAGTCGGCAAAGTCGCTGTTCCAGGGCGAGAACCCCATCGGCGGCACCATCGAGATCAACGGGATGCCGTTCACCGTGGTGGGTGTGGTGTCCTCCCGGTCCAGCAGCGGACCGGTGATCAACAACTTTAAGGATTATCAGATGTACGCCGGCAGCACGGCGGGGACCATTTTCATCCCGGACGTGTGCTGGTCGGTGCCGTACCGGTATGATGAACCCCAGTACGCGGCGGTGCGGGCCACCAGCACCAACGACATGACCGCCGCCGGTGACAATGTGGCCAAGTACCTGAACGAGAACGCCATCCGGACCACGAAGTACAAGTACGAGTCCAAGGACCTTCTGCAGCAGGCCAGCGATCTGCAGAGCCTGTCGGAGAGCACCAACAAGCAGCTGATCTGGATCGCGGCTATCTCGCTGGTAGTGGGCGGCATCGGCGTGATGAACATCATGCTGGTGTCCGTCACCGAGCGCACCCGCGAGATCGGATTGAAGATCGCCATCGGCGCGCAGCAGAGCCGCATCCTCTGGCAATTCCTGACGGAGGCGGCGGTGCTGACCAGCATGGGCGGCATACTGGGCGTGGCTACGGGCATCGGCCTGGCGGAGATGATGTCCCACATCATGGGGACACCGGTGGCCATCAGCATACCGGCGTGCATCATCGCCGTGGCCTTCTCCATGGTCATCGGCGTGGTGTTCGGCCTGGTGCCGGCCATGAAGGCATCGAAGCTGAACCCCATCGAAGCCCTACGGAGAGAATGATACGCAGAAAGAAAAGACCGGCTTTCGCCGGTCTTTTTCTCTGTCTGCTCCCGGCGAAGACACAGCGAAAGCAGAAAACAGCCCCCGGCAGGGGGCTGTTTTTATTTACTGCGGCAGCTCGCCGGGGGCGACCAGGATGATCTTGTCGGCCCGGTCATAGTCGCTGTACGCCTCCTTGGTGCTGCGGAGGAGCGTACCGTCGCCGGCGTAGACGTTGCGGTAGGTCTGGACGGCGTAGCCGTTGTGGCCGTACTGCTCCACCTCGGTGGTGCCGGGGGCCACGGACTCGGACTCCTGATAGACCGTCTTGCGCTCGGAGTAGGAGAGGAACTGGTTGGTCATCTCCACATAGTTGTCGTCGGTCTTGGTGCCCAGCAGGGTGATGGTCAGCTGGTTCGTCTCGTCGTTGTAGCTGGTGGTGATCTTGATGGGGTAGTTGGTGCTGTTGCGGAAGGCAAAGTCCGGGCCGCCCCAGCTGACCGTGGCATCACAGCCCGTGACGGGCATATAGCCGGGGTCGAACATATGGGCGTAGCGCAGGACGATCTGCAGGTCCGCCATGAGGGCGGAATAGTACAGCGTGGAGGATACCTGGCAGATACCGCCGCCGATGGAGGTAACGGTCTTGCCGCCGGAGTAGGCGGCGGCGGGCTGGAAGCCCCGGGCCTCGGTGCGCTGGCCCACAGTGGCGTTGTACCAGAACTCCTCGCCGGGGTTATAGATACGGCCGTTGATGGCGGCGGAGGCCAGCTTGATGTTCTGGCGGCGGCCCCAGGGGCCGGCGCAGGTGGTGGTGCAGGTGCCGATCACGTCCCGGAACATGGCCTGCTCCAACTCCTCGGTGGCGGCGGGCGGGAACTGCACCTGGGCGTCAGCCAGGAATTCCTCGCCCGGCTGGGCGGCGTCCAGTTGCTTTTGCACCGTCTCCACATCGAACTGTACGCCCACGCGGGACTGGGTGGGCTTGCCGGTGGATTTGTCGCAGATGGCGGCGGCCATGGTGCCGGCGATCTCGTCGTGGAGCGCCTGCACGTCCATGGGCGCGGCGGTGTGGGCCGCGAACACACATTCCACGGACCGGGCTGCCGCGGACAGGTCGCGGCTCTCGAAGCGCTGCGCCAACTCGGCGCGCAGCGCCGCCGCGTCCAGCTTCTCGCCGTCCTGCGGCTTGGTGATGTACAGGCCCTCACCCTCCGCCAGCCGGTAGCCGCCGTCCGTTACGGTGCAGTCCACGGTGTCGGACAGCTGTTCACAGGCGGCGGTAAGCTTCGCCTCGTCCACGTCCAGCTGGGGCGTGACATCCACGGCCCTGAACCAGCTCTCGATAAAGCGCCAGCCGCCGCGGAGGAACGCGGTCACATCGCTGCCCCAGCCCCGGTCCTGCACGTCGCAGCCGGCAGCCTTGGAGACATAGACGGGCAGAACGGTGACGCCCAGGTCGGAAAGGGTGGTGCTGCCGATCTCCTGCCCGTCACGGGTCAGGCGGATGGTCATGCCGTCCAGCAGGGCACTCCCCTGCTCCGTCCAGCGCTGCTCGGCCTCCTGCGCCGACAGGCCGGACATATCCATGCCCAGCACGGAGGTGTTGGGAAACGCCGTGTGGGAATACAGCGCGTTGGCGGCCACACAGCAGCCCGCGTAGGCCAGCACCAGCACCGCCGCGGCGATGCCGATGATCAGTCCGGCTCTTTTGCCGGGGGTCTTGGGAGGCTTTTCTTCCGGGGCCGCGCGCTTGCCGGCCGTCTCCGGCGCGGGATCGGCGGTAACAGAGGACATATTCAACTCGTCGCTCATGGTGTCCCCTCCTTTGTATCATCAGGTTTGGGCAATACCGGCAAAATGCCGTGCCATTACTGCATTGTATCACGGTTTGTCAAGGAATGGGTTACAAAAGCGTTACGACACCTCTTTCTGCGGCTTTGCGCGGGGGATGGTAACGGTGATGCAGATGGTGTCCTCCGTATCCCGGCGGGAGACTTTGGCGCCGACGCCGGCGGTCTGCATGAGCCGGACGCCCCGGTCCACGCTGTTGAGGAACAGCCGGACGTCCTTGATGATATACGCGCTGCGGCGGCGGGGCTGCGTCGTCTGGTTTTGCGCGACCAGACGGTCTATGTAGGCCTCGGCATCGGCGACGTTCAGCTGGTTTTTGCCGATGTGTTCGACGGCGGCAAGGCGCTGCTCCGGGTCCTCCAGACGCAGGAGGGCACGGGCGTGGCGCTCGGTCAGGCCGTAGTGGTGCAGAGCCTCCGCCACCGGCTCCTCCAGCCGCAGCAGACGCAGCTTGTTGGCCACGGCGGACTGGCTGCGGCCCAGCCTTTCCGCCGCCTGCTGCTGACTGAGCCCGTAGCGGCGGAGCAGGCGGGCGATGGCGGCCGCCTCCTCCATGTAGTCCAGGTCGCGGCGCTGGAGGTTCTCGATCAGGGCCAGCAGGGCGGCGTCCTCCTCATCCACCCGGGCCAGCAGACAGGGCACCTGCCGCAGCCCGGCGATCCGCGCCGCCCGCCAGCGGCGCTCGCCGGCCACCAGCTCGTAGACTGCGCCCTGCTGCCGGACGGTGAGCGGCTGCAGAATGCCGTAGGCGGCGATGCTGGCCGCCAGCTCCTGCAAACTCTCCGAGTCGAACCGGCGGCGGGGCTGCTGGGGGTTGGGACGGATATCGTTGATGGGTATGTATCGCACACGGGTAGAGAGGAAATCGGTCTTCTGGTCTTTTTTCATGGCGGTCGCCTCCTTTTTTTGCCTATTGTACGGCGGGAGGCCTGTCGAAAGCGGGCGAAGACCGTCGGGAAATAAAAAAATGCACCCGCCCCTGTCGGGACGGGTGCGGCGGTCACTGCTTTGTGCGGATATCCTCGCCGAAGAAGGGCAGGATCTGGTAGGCACCCTCGATACGGGAGAGGATGGGCGCGCCGTAGCGATGGCCCAGCTCCTCCGGGGCCAGATTGGTGCTGATGATGGTGGACCTGCCGGAGAGCATACGGCCGTTGACGATCTGATAGAGGGCGCTCTGGACAAAGGCGGTGGTCATCTCGGTGCCCAGGTCGTCCAGGATCAGCAGGTCGCAGCTCTCGCAGCGGCGGACGTCGGCATCGCTGACCTCGTCGGGGCGGAACTTGGCGTCCTCATAGCGGGAGAAAACGCTGATCGCGGTGTCGTAGACCACGGAGAAGCCGGCGTCGCTGACCTCCCGGGCGATGCAGGCGGAGAGGAACGTCTTGCCCAGGCCGGTGCCGCCGGAGAGCAGCAGGCTGCCGCTGCCCCGGGAGAACTGGCGGGCAAAGTCCCGGCAGACGTCGAAGTTGCGCTCCATGTTGGCCCGGGGCGAAACGCCGTAGCTGTCCCACACGGCGCTGTCGTACAGGTCGAAGCGGAAGGTGTCGAACCGGGCCTCGCCCAGCGGCAGGAGCCGGGAGAGCTCCGCCAGCTGCTCGCGGGCGTAGTACTGCTTCAGGCAGGCGCAGACGCCGGACCGGGTGTAGCCGGTGTCGCCGCAGAGGGGACAGGCGGGCTTGTCCTCCAGATAGTCGGCGGGATAGCCCATGTCCTCCAACAGGGTGGCGCGCTCGCGCTGCAGGGAGAGGTTCTCATCCCGCAGGACCCGCAGGGCGGGCAGCGGGTCCTCGCCCTTTTTGGCGGCGGCGGCCACGATGCGGCTCATGGTGGTGCGGAGGGTTCGGTCAATGTCCCGCAGGCGGGGCTGGCGGGCAAAGACCTCCCGGCGGCGCTGGTCCAGCTCGGCCTCCCGGCGCTGGCGGGCCTGGTCAAAGCGGGCAATGGCCCGCTGCATGATGATACCGTCGTATGACATATTCTCACCTCTTGATATAGCGGCGCATCCAGGCGTCCTTGTCCCCGGCGGGGGCGGCGGACTTACCGGCAGCGGGCCGCTTGCCGGCCGCCTCGCCCTCCTCTACCTGGCGGGGCGTATGCCAGCCGGCGTCGTGCCAGCGGCGCAGGATGCCGTTAAGATAGCGCCAGTTCAGGTCCTTCTTGTAGAACACCGTGCGCTCATAGGCCAGAGCCACCGTCTCCGGTGGGAAGCCCATGTCCATCCACTGGTCGATGTAGCGGCGTTCGGCCTCCACCGGCGGCCTGTTAAGAATTCGTAAATTCGACAAATAGGAAGTGTACTTCCTGTTGCGCTCTGCCCATTTTTTCAGGTATACCGCGGCAGAATTCTGGTCAAATATGCCAAGCTGTGCCCAGCGATAGCCCTCTTTTTCCACCTGGCGCATGGTTGGTCGTCTGCCCTCGCCCCACTGGCTGCGGGCCCGTTCGACACAGTGGCACACCAGGAGATAGATCACGTCGGCGGGCATACCCAGGTCATCGTAAAGACCGGCCAATATCTGCAAGTCGGCGGTGCGGAGCTTCTTGCCCAGCTGCTGCTCCGTCTGGGGCACCAGCAGGCGGAAGCCCTCGTTGTCCGTCAGCAGTCCGGCGATGTCCTGAGCGGTGTAGACCGGGCGTTCGTCCGCCGGATCGGGCGGTGCCTGGCGGGCCGGTCGAGGCAGCAGGTCCAGGTCCTGAAGGACCTTCTCCGCCGCGTCGATCCGCAGGCGGCTGATGGGCAGGACCTTTTCCAGCTCCTCCGGTGTGACGCCCCGGCCGAAGCGGCGCAGGGCCAGATACAGCAGGGCGGCGTCGCCCTGCCCGCTTTGCAGCAGCTTGTCGGCCGCATCGGCGGACAGCGTCAGCTGCTCCTGCCTGTTCCGAAGTATATAGCCGTCCATGGCGATGACCTCCCCTCTCATTCGTGCTCTCCATTCTACACGAAAAAAGGGTCGGCGTAAAGCGGGGCGGGACAACTTTTTACAAATTTCCGCTTTTCGCCAAAATAGACTTTTCTCCGGCGGGTTTTGTGGTATAATGCTATTTGTATAAGTATATATACCCAACGAAATGAATTAAGGAGGGTTTTGGCATGGCGAACCGGGTAACGATGTCTATCTGCGGCACGGAGTATATCCTCGTAGCGGAGGAGGACGCCGCCTACATGGAGAAGATCGGCAACATGGTGGATGCGGAGATGCAGAAGCTGATGGACAGCGCCCACATGAGCCGTGACGCGGCGGCGGTGCTGGCGGCGGTCAATCTGGCGGACCAGCTCACCAAGGCGCAGGAGGGCGCGGAAAATCTGCGCCGGCAGGTAAAGACCTATCTGGACGAGGCCAGCCGCGCCAAGAACGAGGCGGCGGAGCTGCGCCGGAAGCTGCAGAACGCCCAGAACCAGAATAACCGCCGGTGATGATGGAGCTTTTGGCCCCCGCGGGGGGATATGAGGCGCTGACCGCCGCGGTGCAGAACGGCGCGGACGCGGTGTATATGGGCTTCGGTGCGTTCAACGCGCGGCGGAGCGCGAAAAACTTTACCGACGAGGAATTCGCGTCGGCGGTGCGGTATTGCCATCTGCGGGGCGTGCGGGTCTTTTTGACCCTGAACACCCTGCTGACCGACCGGGAGCTGCCCGGGGCGGCCGCGGCGCTGCGGAAGGCCAGCGCCATGGGCGTGGACGCGGTGCTGGTGCAGGACTGGGGCCTGCTGACCCTGGCAAAGGAGATCGTGCCGGACCTGCCTCTTCACGCCAGCACGCAGATGAGCCTGTTCACGCTGGGCGGCGCCAATGCGGCCGCGGCGTTGGGCATGGAGCGCGTGGTGCTGGCCCGGGAGCTGGACCGGGACGAGGTATGGGAGATCTGCGCCGGCTGCGACGCGGAGATCGAGGTGTTCGGCCACGGGGCGCTGTGTATGTGCTACTCCGGCCAGTGCGAGATGAGCGCCGTGCTGGGACAGCGCAGCGGCAACCGGGGCGCCTGCGCCCAGCCCTGCCGTCTGCCCTACGGCGTGAACGGCCCCTGCCGGGACGCGCATCCCCTGAGCCTGAAGGACGCCAACCTGTCCGCCTATCTGCGGGATATGGCGTCTATGGGCGTGGACTGCCTGAAGCTGGAGGGACGGCTGAAGCGGCCGGAATACGTGGCCGTGGTAACGGGCATCTACCGCCGCCTGCTGGACGAAAGGCGGCTGCCCACGGCGGAGGAGTCCCGGGCGCTGGAGCAAGCCTTCTCCCGCAGCGGCTTCACCGACGGCTACTGGCTTGGTAAAAAGGGCAAGGCCATGTTCGGCACCCGGCCGGAGAACGTGCCGGAGCCAAAGGAGCTGTTCGCCCGCGCCCGCGAGACATACGAAAACGGAAAAGAGAACCGGAGGATACCGGTGAACCTGCGGCTGACGGTGCGCCGGGGCGAACCGGTGCGGCTGAGCGGCGCGTGCGCCGTCCGGAACGGCGTGACCATAGCCTTAGCCACGGGCGATGCGCCGGAGGAAGCCCGGAACCGCGCCGTGACGGAGGAGGAACTGCGGCAGCGGCTGACCAAGACCGGCGGCACGGTGTTCGCGGCGGATCAGATCGAAATAGAGCTGGACGAGGGGCTGATGGTGTCCGCCAGCGCGGTGAACGCGCTGCGGCGGGAGCTGCTGGACGAGCTGGCGGATCGGCGGATGGACACTCCGAAGCGCCGTGAACTGCCCGCCTCTCCCCTGCCGGAGGCCCCGGCGGGCGCGGCGGAGCTGGACTTTACCGTGTCCATCAGCAGGCCCGATCAGCTGACGGCCGAGCTGCTGGCGGAACGCCCCGCCATCGTGTATATTCCGGCGGAGCTGCTGGATAAGATGGACCTGACGCCCTATACCGGGCAGGCGGAGTTCTGCGCGGTGCTGCCCCGGATATTCCGCACGGCGGACGAACCGGTGTTCCGGGATATTCTGCAGCGGCACCCGGAGGTCGCCTCCGCGGCCATCGGCAACCTGGGCCATCTGGCCATCGTGAAGGGACTGGGCAAAACGCTCCGCGGCGACTTCGGCCTGAACGTGTACAACAGCCGGGCGGTGCGCTTCTGGCAGGAGCAGGGGCTGTCGTCCGTGACGGCCAGCTTTGAGCTGCGGTGGCAGCAGGTGCGGGACCTGGGAAAATATGCGGACTGCGAGGCCCTTGTCTATGGCCGCCTGCCGCTGATGATCACCGAAAACTGCGTGACGAAGAACAGCGTGGGCTGCGCCCATGGGGCGGGCAGCGTGCTGACCGACCGGCGGGGCGAGCAGTTCCCGGTGCTGTGCGCCTACGGGTGCCGGTGCGAGATCGAGAACGGAAAGACGCTGGTACTGGCGGACAAGCCGGAGGTGTTCCGGTGCGGCCTGCGGTACGGACGCCTGCGGTTTACCACAGAGACGGCGGCGGAGTGCGCGGCGCTTCTCCGCGCCCACAGGGCCGGGACCGTCACCGCCGACGACAACAGCACACGCGGGCTGTTCTACCGGGGCGTAGAGTAAAACAAATGGTATAACACTCGTTATAATTTACAAACCGTATTCAATTTCAGGAGAAAAAGGTGTTACTATGGAGCTGAAGATCAAAGCCCTGTCCCCCAAGATCGGGACGGAGATACCCCTCCCCCGCTTTGCCACCGCCGGCGCGGCCTGCATGGACCTGTGTGCCTGCATCGACGAGGCGGTGACGCTGGCCGCCGGGGAACGGCGGCTGGTGCCCACCGGCATCGCCATCGCCCTGCCGTCGGCGGACTACGCGGCGCTGGTGTTCGCCCGCAGCGGGCTGGGCATCAAGAAGGGCGTGTGCCTTTCCAACGGCGTGGGCGTCATCGACAGCGACTACCGGGGCGAGATCGGCGTGGGGCTGGTAAACCTGGGAAGCGAACCGTACACGGTGCAGCCCGGGGACCGGATCGCCCAGCTGATGGTGGTGCCGGTGGTGCAGCCCACGGTGACGGTGGCGGAGGACCTGGACGAGACGGACCGGGGCGCCGGCGGCTTCGGCTCCACAGGCAGGTGACGTATATGGCAAAGATCGTGCTGGCCTCCGGGTCTCCCCGGCGGCAGGAGCTTTTGCGTCGGATGGGCATCACCGACTTTACCGTCCGGGTGCCGGAGGTGGAGGAATACTTCCCCGCCGGGCTGACGCCGGAGGAGACGGTGTGCTATATCTCCCGGGAGAAATCCCAGGCGGTGGCGTCCGACGCGGACGAGATCGTCATCACGGCGGATACGATGGTGTTTCTGGACGACAAGAAGCTGGGCAAGCCCGCCGACGAGGCGGAGGCCCTGCAAATGCTGACGGCCCTGCAGGGTCGGCGCCACACCGTCTGTACCGGTGTGACGGTGCGGCAGGGGGAGAAAGCCCTGACCCACGCCCAGCACACGGACGTGTATTTCCGTCCGGCCACACAGCGGGAGCTGAAGGCCTACATCGCCGGGGGCGAGCCCATGGACAAGGCCGGGGCCTACGGCGTACAGGGACAGGGTGCGCTGCTGGTGGAGCGCATCGACGGCGACTTTTTCAACGTGATGGGGCTGCCGGTGGTGCTGCTGGCGGAGATGCTGGGCGAATTCGGGATACAGCTGCTGGGATAATGCCCCTTTCGCTCCCTCTGAGAGGGTGCGCTGCCGCCTCCCCTGCCGGGGGAGACTTCAGAGAGGAACAAACGACACATGAAGCGATTTTTTACGAAAACGGGAATATGGCTGCTGGCCGCGGCGGCCACCATCGCGGTGGTGCTGTGCGTGGTGTCGGCCCTGAGCTCCGGAACGGGGCTGCTGCACAACGCCCTGGGCGTGATCGCCTCGCCCTTCCGGGCGGCGGGTTCCGCTGTGGCGGGCTGGGTCGGCGGCATTAGCCAGCGGTTTGAGGACGTGGAGACCCTGCAGCAGGAGAACGACGAGCTGCGGCAGCAGATCGCGGAGCTGGAGGAGCAGCTGCGGCAGATGGAGCCGGCGGCGACCGAGAATAAAGAGCTGCGCCAGCTGCTGGGCCTGCGGCAGCAGCGCAGCGACCTGGTGTTCGAGGCGGCCCGCGTCACCCAGCGCGACGTGTCCAACTGGGCCAGCACACTGGTGCTGGACCGGGGCAGTCAGCACGGCGTGGCCATAGGCGACTGCGCGGTGGACAGCGCCGGGAACCTGGTGGGTGTGGTCACGGATGTAGGCCTGAACTGGTGCCGGCTGTCCACGGTGTTGGACACGGACTCCCAGTTCGGCGCGCGGGTATTCCGCACCGGCGAGACGGCGGTGGCTGGCGGCGACCTGGCGCTGATGTCCGAGGGCCGGCTGCGGCTGCAATACCTCAGCGACAGCGCGAACCTGATCAAGGGCGATGTGATCGTCACGTCCGGGCTGGGCGGCTACTATCCCGCCGGGCTGGTCATCGGCACGGTGGAGTCCGTGCAGACGGATGACGGCGGGCTGGCGCGGTACGCGGTGCTCTCGCCCAAGTGCGATGTGGCGGCGATACAGGAGATGTTTATTATCACGGATTTTGACGTGATCCAATGACGGAGGACGGCTATGACACGGCGGGCGATACTGCTGAAGTGGATATTGTACTGTCTGTGCGCGCTGGCGCTGGCACTGCTGCAGGGGCTGGTGCTGGTATACGTGCGGGTATGGGGCGTGCACCCGTTCCTGCTGCCGGCCATCGCGGTGATACCGGCCACGCTGGAGCGCAACGAGCAGGCGCTGCTGTACGCGGTATTTTTCGGGCTGGCGTGTGACCTTCTCTCGCCGGTGGCGGGCCTGCCGTGCTTTTACGCGCTGGCGTTCCTGCTTGGCGCGGCGGCAGCGTGGCTGCTGAGCGGGCAGGTCATCATGGCGGGCGTGGTGTGCTCGCTGGTGGTGACAGGCGTATGTATGCTGCTCTGCGGACTGCTGCACATGGCGGTGCTGGCGGGACACAGCGGCGCGGGGCTGACCGCGGCGGGCCTGCTGTTGGGCAGGGAGCTGGCGGTATCGCTACCCTTCGCGGCGGCGGCGCACCCGCTGTTCCGGTGGGCACAGCGGCGGACACTGAGCGAATGACCATAGGAGAACCAAGCTATGATGAAAAATCCTCACCCCTCCCGGCGGCGGGTATATGTGCTGCTGGGGTTTTTCTGTGCGTTTCTGGTGCTGTTTTTTGCGGTGCTGTATGACGCACAGGTGGTACACGGCAGCGAAAATCGGGCCAGGTCCATCACCAGCAACACCGCCAGCGAAACGGTGACCGCCTCCCGGGGCATCATCACCGACCGGAATGGCAAGGTACTGGTGAGCAACCGGCTGGCCTATACGCTGGTGGTAGACAAGAGCAGCTTCGGCAAGGACGAGGCCGCGCTGAACGACGCCATCTGGCAGCTGATACAGCTGTGTCAGGAGCAGGGCGTCACATGGAACGACACCCTGCCCATGACCACAGGGTCCTCTCCCCAGCTGACCAGCAAAAGCCTGACCGAGAGCTTCCGGGAGTATCTGGACGACAACAAGCTGCCCACGGACGGCGGCAGCGCGGAAGTGCTGGCCGCCATGCGGAAGCTCTACAAGGTCGATGACAGCTATACCGACGCGCAGGCGCGTCTGATCGTGGGCGTGCGGTATGAACTGGACGGGCGCAGCAGCTACACCTTTGCCGAGGATGTATCCACGGAGTTGCTGGGCCGCATCACCGACGGAAAGTACCGGGGCGTGACCATCAAGACAGCGGCGGCGCGGGTGTACAACACCAAGCTGGCGGCGCACATTCTGGGCACCGTGGGCGCCATATGGCAGGAGGAGTGGCGCAGCGACGAGAGCACCGGCTATGTGGGCTACGCCGACAAGGGCTACAATATGAATGACCTGGTGGGCAAGGACGGCGTGGAGAAGGCCTTTGAGGAATATCTCCACGGCAATGACGGCAAGCGGCTCATCACCACCGACGAGAACGGCAAGATCACCGGCGAGCTGTACACCCGGGAGCCCCAGCCCGGCGGCACCGTGGCGCTGACCATCGACATCGATCTGCAGCAGGTGGTGGAGGACACGCTGGCCAGTACCATTCAGGGTATGATCGACAAGGACAGCAACGAGCGCGGCGGCGCGGCGGCGGTCATTCAGGTCGGCACCGGCGAGGTACTGGCCATGGCCAGCTACCCCACCTACGATCTGGAGACGTTCAACCAGGACTATGAGGAGCTGGTGAAGGACGAACGCCTGCCCATGTTCAACCGGGCCACCCAGGGCGTGTACGCCCCCGGCTCCACCTTCAAGCTGTGCACGTCCGTGGCGGCGCTGGAGGAGGGCATCATCACCCCCAGTACGATCATTGAGGACAAGGGTATCTACACCTACTATGTGGACCCGCAGCCCATGTGCTGGATCTGGCGGCAGGCCCACACCACCCACGGGCGCATCAACGTCAGTCAGGCCATCGTGGACTCCTGCAACTACTTCTACTACGAGGTGGGCCGGCTGACAGGCATCAAGAAGCTGGACGAGTACGCCACAGCCTTCGGCCTGGGGCAGTCCACGGGCATTGAGATCGGCGACGTCAGCGGCGTGCTGGCCTCCCCGGAGTGGGCGGAGGCCCACGACCGGGAGTGGACCGACGGCCAGACCATCACGGCGGCCATCGGCCAGTCCTACAACCTGTTCACCCCCCTGCAGCTGGCCAACTATGTGGCCACGCTGGTATCCGGCGGCGAGCACTATGAGGCACATCTTCTGAAAAACGTAAAATCTTATGATAATTCACGAGTTATCGGCGTATATGGCAAGGGGCCGCTGAACGACCTGAACATCTCGGACAGCACCATGGCGGCGGTGACCAAGGGTATGCACGATCTGACCTATGACTCCCTGCGGAGCGCCTTTTCCCGCTGTGTGGTGGAGGCCGGCGCCAAGACCGGCTCGGCCCAGGTGGGTACGGATATCGCCAACGGCACCTTTGTGGCCTACGCCCCCTATGACGATCCGGAGATCGCCATCGCCATCGTGGTGGAGAAGGGCGGCAGCGGCAGTCTGCTGGCCAATGCGGCCGTGGACATCATCAATGCCTGGTTCACCCGGGACGGCACCGGCGCCACCGCCGCCGGCGAGGACGCGCTGATGCGGTAAATCTGTTATAGAGACAAGAGGCACACATGGGACCTTATTTCAATTCGAGAGACAAACATTATAAAGACCCCTTCGGCGCCGTCCCCTGCGGCGCCGAAGTGCGCTTTGCGCTGGCGGATGACACCTACTACGGCTGCGAGCTGCTGGTGCTCCGGGAGTTCGCAGGCACGGAGGACACGTGCGCCCTGCCGCCGGCGGAGGGCGGCTTCGCCGGCACATACACCGCGCCGGCTGGCGGTGAGCTGTGCTGGTACTGCTTCCGCCTGACGGACGTGGATGGGCGCTGCGTGTGGTACGGCAAAAATGGCGTGCAGGACGCGCCGGAGAAGGCGGCACGCTGGCAGCTGACGGTATACGAGCCCTCCCCCGCCCCGGACTGGTTCGGGCGCGGCGTGACGTACCAGATCTTCCCGGATCGGTTCCGCCGTGTATCCATGCCGGACGTGAGCCATATGCCCGGGCACCGGTGGCTGCACCGCGGCTGGAACGAGCAGCCGGAGTTCCTTCCGGACGAGCACGGGCAGATCACCAACCGCGACTTCTTTGGCGGCTCGCTGCAGGGCATCACGGAGAAGCTGGACTATCTGGCGGGCCTGGGTGTGACGACACTGTATCTGAACCCCATTTTTGAGGCCGCCAGCAACCACCGCTACGACACCGGCGACTATCGGGCCATCGACCCGCTGCTGGGCACAGAGGCTGACTTCCGCGCCCTGTGCACCGCCGCCCATCAGCGTGGGATGCGTGTGATACTGGACGGCGTGTTCAACCATACCGGCAGCAACAGCCGGTACTTCAACGCCGAGGGCTACTATCCGGAGCCGGGGGCGGCCCAGAGCCAGAATTCAGAGTATTACAACTGGTACAGCTTCCACCCGTGGCCGTCGGACTACGACGCCTGGTGGGGCGTGAAGACCCTGCCCGCCGTCAATGAGGCGCAGCCGGCTTACCGTGACTTCATCTTCGGCGATCAGGACAGCGTGGTCCGGCATTGGCTGCGCTGCGGCGCGGACGGCTGGCGGCTGGATGTGGCCGACGAGCTGCCCGGCGACTTTATCGAGGGCATCCGCTCGGCCATCGACGCGGAAAAGCCCGGGGCTTACCTGCTGGGCGAGGTCTGGGAGGACGGCAGCAACAAGATCGCCTACTCCCAACGGCGCAGATACCTGCTGGGCCGCCAGGTCCACGGCCTGATGAACTACCCCTTCCGCACGGCCCTGCTGAACTGGCTGGCCGGCGGCGACGCCGCGGTCTTCCGCGACAGCATGGAGACGATCCGTGAGAACTACCCGCCCTTTGCCTTCTATGGCGCCATGAACTTCCTGGGCACCCACGACACAGCGCGCATTCTGACGCTGCTGGGCGCGGAGGGCACACCGAAAACCAAGGCGGAGCGTGCGGCGTACCGCCTCTCCCCCACTGAGTTGGCCCGGGGCCTGGCAAAGCTCCGTCTGGCGGGGATGCTGCTCTACAGCTTCCCCGGCTCTCCCACCCTCTTCTACGGCGATGAGGCCGGCGTGCAGGGCTTCGAGGATCCGCTGAACCGAGGCGCCTTCCCCTGGGGCAGCGAGGTCGCGGCGCTGACGGACTTCTTCCGTACTCTGGGACAGCTGCGGCGAACGCGGGAGAGCCTGCGCTCGGGCGCCCTGCGCTATCTGCTGGCCCGAGGCGGCGCTCTGGCCATCGAGCGTGAGCACGGAGGCGAGCGCACGGTAACGGCGCTGAACGCCGGGGACGCGCCGGCAGACCTGACGCTGGCCTGGGACGCGCCCACCGCGCAGGACGCGATGACCGGACAGCGATTTCTGGTCATCGACGGGAAAGCGCACCTGACATTGCCGCCGCTGGACGGCGTGATACTGATATGAGGAACGGGGCGGCTGTTTCACGTGAAACAGCCGCCCTGTTTTTGTCCCTTTATGTTTCACGTGAAACATAAAGGCGAAAATTTGCATTTTCCCTCTTGAAACCCTCCATGCAGGTGGTATATACTATCATAATGAACTCAGACAGAAAGAGGAATTTGCTGTGGCGAAAATCATTGCGATCGTAAATCAGAAGGGCGGCGTGGGCAAGACCACCACCTGCGTAAACCTGGCCGCTGCCGTAAAAGCCGCTGGCAAGCGGGTGCTGCTGTGCGATTTTGACCCCCAGGCCAACGCCACCAGCGGCATGGGCGTGGACAAGACCACCAGCAACGGCGTCTACGATGCGCTCATCAACGGCGCAGAGACGGCCCAGTTGATCGTGACCACGCCCTATGGCGACGTGCTGCCAAGCAGCAAGGCGCTGGCCGGCGCCGGCGTGGAGCTGATCAACATGGACGACCGGCAGTTCCTGCTGAAGGCCGCGCTGCGGCAGGTGGCGGACAGCTATGATTTCATCTTCATCGACTGTCCGCCCTCGCTGGAGCTGCTGACGCTGAACGCACTGTGCGCCGCCAACAGTCTGCTGGTCCCGGTGCAGGGCGAGTATTACGCGCTGGAGGGACTCAGCGACCTGATGAACACCGTGCGTATCGTGCGGCGCAGCATGAACCCCGGGCTGGACATCGAGGGCGTGCTGCTGACCATGTTCGATGGCCGCACCAACCTGTCCATTCAGGTGGCCCAGGAGCTGAAGCGGTTTTTTGCCGGGAAGGTGTACAGCACCGTGATCCCGCGGAACGTGCGGCTCAGTGAGGCGCCCAGCCACGGCAAGCCCATCACCGCCTATGACAAGACCTGCCGGGGCGCGGACGCATACACGGCGCTGGCGGCGGAATTTTTGCGGAAGAACAACTGCTGAAAGGAGACGCGGTATGGCGAACACAAAAGGTCTGGGCAAGGGACTGAGCGCACTGCTGGGTGACGACGTCATCGCCGCCAAGGACGAGCGCGCCTCCTCCCTGCTGCTGCCCATCAGCCAGGTAGAGAGCTGCTCCACCCAGCCCAGAAAGAGCTTTGAGCCGGAGGCCCTCAGTGACCTGGCGGACTCCATCCGGATACACGGCATCATCCAGCCGCTGACCGTGCGGAAGCTGCAATCCGGCTACTATCAGATCATCGCCGGTGAACGGCGGTGGCGGGCGGCGCGGATGGCCGGGCTGACACAGGTGCCTGTGGTGGTCATCGAGGCCGACGACCGCAAGGCCATGGAGCTGGCCATGATCGAAAACCTCCAGCGAGAGGATCTGAACCCCATTGAGGAGGCCGAGGGCTACCGGGTGCTGACGGAGCAGTACGGCATGACCCAGGACGAGTGCGCGCAGCGGGTGGGCAAGTCCCGCCCCACCGTGGCCAACGCCCTGCGCCTGCTGGGGCTGACCGAGCCGGTGCGGACCATGGTGGAGGACGGACGGCTTTCCGCCGGACACGCCCGCGCCCTGCTAACGCTGGGCAGCAAACAGCAGCAGGCCGCCGCGGAGACGGTGGTCAAGGACGCCCTCTCTGTCCGGCAGACGGAGCTGCTGGTGAAAAAACTCACCGCCGAGAAAAAAGAAAAGCCCCAAAAGGACGCGCTTTCCGTCAATTATGTTGAGGAGGCCGCCCGTGAGCTGGGCGAAAAGCTGGGCCGCCCCTGCCGCATCGTCAACGGCAAAAAGAAGGGGCGCATCGAGCTGGAATACTACGGCACCGAGGACCTGAACGCCCTGCTGGAAGCCCTGGAGAAGCTGGGAAAGCGATAAGCGTTTCACGTGAAACATCATCGAATAGAGGTATAGAATATGCTTGACATCAAGTTTATCCGGGAGAACCCGGACCTGGTAAAGGAGAATATCCGCAAGAAGTTCCAGAACGCCAAGCTGCCCCTGGTGGACGAGGTCATCGCCCTGGACAGCGAGCGCCGCGAGGCCATCAACGAGGGCGAGGCCCTGAAGGCCGAGCGCAACAAGATCTCCAAGGCCAACGGTCCCCTGTTCGGCAGGCTGAAAAAGTGCGCCGACGAGGCGGAGAAGGCCGCCCTTCAGGCGGAGATCGATGCCAACAACGCCGCCGTAAAGGCCAACGCCGAGCGCATGACCCGTCTGGAGGAGAAGAAGGCCAACGCCGAGGCCGCCATGAACAAGCTGCTGCTGGTCATCCCCCAGATGATCGACGAGTCCGTGCCCATCGGTCCGGACGACAGCTGCAACGTAGAGGTGGAGCGCTTCGGCGAGCCCAAGACCCCGGACTTCCCCATCCCCTACCACACGGAGATCATGGAGCGCTTCGACGGCGTGGATATGGACGCTGCCGCCCGTGTATCCGGCAACGGCTTCTATTACCTGATGGGCGACATCGCGCGGCTGCACTCCGCCGTCACAGCCTATGGCCGTGACTTTATGATCGACAAGGGCTTCACCTACTGCATTCCGCCGTTTATGATCCACGGCAACGTGGTGGAGGGCGTGATGAGCCAGACGGACATGGACGCCATGATGTACAAGATCGAGGGTGAGGACCTGTACCTGATCGGCACCAGCGAGCACTCCATGATCGGCAAGTTCATCGATCAGATCCTGCCGGAGGACAAGCTGCCCCAGACGCTGACCTCCTACTCCCCCTGCTTCCGCAAGGAAAAGGGCGCCCACGGCATCGAGGAGCGCGGTGTGTACCGCATCCACCAGTTCGAAAAGCAGGAGATGATCGTGGTCTGCAAGCCCGAGGACTCCAAGGCCTGGTACGAGAAGATGTGGCGCTGGTCCGTGGAGCTGTTCCGCAGCCTGGACATCCCTGTGCGGCAGCTGGAGTGCTGCTCCGGCGACCTGGCGGACCTGAAGTGCAAGTCCTGCGACATTGAGGCCTGGTCCCCCCGGCAGCAAAAGTACTTCGAGGTGTGCTCCTGCTCCAACCTGGGCGACGCCCAGGCCCGCCGCCTGAAGATCCGCGTCCGCGGCGAGGACGGCAAGCTGTACCTGCCCCACACCCTGAACAACACCGTGGTGGCCCCGCCCCGTATGCTCATCGCCCTGCTGGAGAACAACCTGCAGGCGGACGGCTCCGTGCTGGTGCCCAAGGCGCTGCAGCCCTACATGGGCGGCAAGGAGCGCCTGGTACCGCTGCACTGATAGCGTATCGTAATAGTTATCCGTAATTATACTTTTAGTATAGGAGTTTTTACACATGAAGAAGTTTTTTGCGGAATTCAAGACCTTTGCCATGCGCGGCAACGTCATGGATATGGCCATCGGCGTTGTGATCGGCGCCGCCTTCGGCAAGATCACCACCTCCATCGTCAATGACATCATCATGCCCCTGATCGGGCTGCTCATCGGCGGCGTGGATCTGGGACAGCTGAATATTGTGCTGAAGCCGGAGGCGCTGGACGAGGCAGGCAAGGTGGTCACCGAGGCTGTCACCCTGGGCATCGGCAATCTGCTGGCCGTGATCCTGGACTTCATCATCGTGGCCTTTGCCATGTTCCTGCTGGTCAAGGCCATGAATAAGCTGGCCTCCCTCAAGAAGAAAGAAGAGGAGGCCCCCGAGGAGGATCCCAAGCCCACCAGCGAGGAGCTGCTGACCGAGATCCGCGACCTGCTGAAGGCACAGCAGAAATGAGGGACCTCCTGACCGCCGGCCTGACGGCCCTGGACCTGGACCCCGCCGCCGCGGACAAGCTGGCGCGCTACGCCGAACTGCTGCTGGAAAAGAACAAGGTCATGAACCTCACGGCCATCACCGTTCCCCATGACGTTGCCACCCTGCACCTGCTGGACTGCGCGGCGCTGGCGGCGCAGCTGGATCTGTCCGGCAAGCGCGTCATCGACGTAGGCACCGGCGCAGGCTTTCCCGGCATGGTGCTGGCGATCTTGACGCCGGACGCCCGCTTCACGCTGCTGGACAGTCTGGGCAAGCGGGTGGACTTCCTGAAGGAGGTCCAGACAGACCTGGGCCTGAAAAATGTGACCTGCGTCCACGCCCGGGCGGAGGAATTCGCCGCGCAGCACCGGGAGCAGTTCGATCTGGCGGCCTCCCGTGCCGTGGCCCAGCTGAACGTGCTGTGCGAGCTGACGCTGCCGCTGGTAAAGGTAGGCGGACAGTTCGCCGCCATGAAGTCCGTCTCCACCGACGAGGAGATACGGCAGGCCCGCAGCGCCATCGCCCAGCTGGGCGGACAGCTCTCCGGCGTCACGGACTACACCGTGCCGGAGACGGACGTGGTGCACCGCATCGTATCCATCGAAAAAACGCAGCACACACCGAAGCAATTTCCCCGGGCCTTTGCCCGGATCAAAAAAGCGCCGCTGGTATAAGCGGCCCGTGAAAGGAGGAAGTCCATGGGCAAGATCATCGCCGTGGCGTCCGGCAAGGGCGGCACCGGCAAGACCACCTTCACCGCCAACGTGGCGCTGTCACTGGCCCACATGGGGCAGCGGGTGCTGTGCCTGGACTGTGACATCACCCTGCGGAACCTGGATCTGGCGCTGGGGCTCAGCGACCGGGCACTGATGGACTTCTCCGACGTGCTGGAGGGCCGCTGCACCCTGCATGAGGCGGCGGTGCCCCATGAGCGATACCCCTCCCTCTCCCTGCTGACCGCACCCATGGCCGACCGCCCGCTGTCCCTGTCGGTGCCGAAGCTGCAGGCGCTGGCGCGTGAGATACGGGAAAGCTACGACTGGTGCCTGATCGACGCGCCCGCCGGACTGGGCCAGGGCTTCCAGATGGCAGCGTGCATGGCCGACCAGGTGATCGTCATCACCACCACGGACGTGTCCGCCATGCGGGACGCCCAGCGCACCGCCGCAGAGCTGTCCGCCTTTCCCAGCGGGACGGTGCATCTGGTGGTGGGGCGCGTGTCCAAAAAGGTGCTGCGTCAGCTGCACACCACCATCGACGACGCCATCGACGCGGCGGGCCTGCCGCTGCTGGGCGTGATACCGGAGGACCCGGACGTCCCCTACTGCCTGAACCGCGGACTGGTGCTGCGGGAGCAGAACTACTACGCCGCCCGGGCCTATGAAAACATTGCGAAACGCATCATGGGGCAGAAAACCCCGCTGATGAAGATATAAGGAAAGGAGCCCTCCATGAATATTGCATTGATGGCACACGACAACCGGAAAGAGCTGATGGTCCAGTTCTGCACCGCCTACTGCGGCATCCTGGCCAAGCACACCCTCTGCGCCACCGCCCGCACCGGCCAGCAGATCGCCGACGCTACCGGGCTGACCATACACCGCTTCCTGTCCTTCGCCCACGGCGGCGGACAGCAGATCGCCGCCCGCATCGCCTATAATGAGATCGATATGGTGCTGTGCTTCGGTGACCCCAACCAGAAAACGCCGGACGCAGACATCACGTATATTTCCCGCCTGTGCGACCAGAACAACGTGCCCTTTGCCAGCAACCTGGCCACCGCCGAGATGCTGGTGCTGGGTCTGGACCGGGGCGACCTGGACTGGCGTGACATCGTCAACCCCAAGAACAAGCCCTTTACGGCTTGACAACCATCGGCAAATCGCATACAATAAGGGATAACCGTGCAGACCTCGCAGGAGTAGCCTGTACACCGCCGCTGCAAGAGAGGTGCGCCATCGGCTGAAAGCGCACCGCGGCAAGGCACAGGTGAAGACAGCGAGTTAGCGGGGATGGAAACATCCACGGCGCGCTCCCCGTAACAGGAGCAAAAAGGGCCGCAAGGCCGAATTTGGGTGGCACCACGAAGTGTTTTACGCTCTCGTCCCAATGCAGGGACGGGAGCGTTTTTTCGTCCGCGCCGCCGACACAAACACAAAGGAGAACGCTATGCAGGCTGTTTTGGACTTCATCAACAACCACGTGCGGGACATCTTCATCCCGCTGACGGCGCTGGCGCTGCTGCGGGTCGGTATGTGCCTGGCGCAGCTGAAGCGAATGACGCACCTCCGGGAGAAAAAAGGTGCCTACCACGCCGTCCGGGGCCACTGCGAGGAGCTGGGCGTCTGGTTCGGTGCGCTGGCGGGCCTGCTGCTGCCTGTCATTGTACCGGGTCTGTGGTACGTAGGTCTGGCGCTGGCCATAGTCGGCGGTGTCATCGGCCAGCGCATCGGCGCGAAGAAGGGCCGGGCCCTGGATGATATCTACCGCGAGGTCGCCTGGGAGCTGAAGCACGAGGCGGAGGCCGAGGCCGCCCGCGAGGCCGCCGCCCACACGCTAACGTCCGACGCGGAGGAGCTGCCGGAGACAAACGAGCAAAACGAAACCACCGAAGATAAAGGAGAGACGGAAAATGGCTGAGATGACCCCCCGGACCCTGTCCGGCTTTATGGAGCTGCTGCCCAAGCCGCAGCAGCAGATGGAGCGCATGATGGACATCCTGCGCCGCACCTATTCCCTGTACGGCTTCACCCCGCTGGACACCCCGGTGATCGAGGCGGCGGAGGTGCTGCTGGCCAAGGGCGGCGGCGAAACGGAGAAGCAGATCTACCGCTTCAACAAGGGCGACGCCGACCTGGCCCTGCGGTTTGACCTGACGGTGCCGCTGGCCAAGTATGTGGCCCTGCACTACAACGACCTGTCCTTCCCCTTCCGCCGCTACCAGATCGGCAAGGTCTACCGGGGCGAGCGCGCCCAGCGCGGCCGCTTCCGTGAGTTCTATCAGGCGGATATCGACGTGATCGGCGACGGCAAGCTGGACATCACCAACGAGGCCGAGATGCCCGCCATCATCTACCGTGCGTTCAGTGAGCTGGGGCTCAGGCGCTTCTGCATCCGGGTGAACAACCGCAAGATCCTCAACGGCTTTTATGCCATGCTGGGCCTGACCGACAAGGCCGGCGACATCATGCGTACCGTGGACAAGCTGGACAAGATCGGCGCAGAGAAGGTCCGTACCCTGCTGACCGACGAGGTGGGTGTGTCCGCCGAAAGCGCCGATGAGATCCTGAAATTCATCGCCATCACCGGCAGCAACGATCAGGTACTCTCCGCCCTGGAGGGCTACGCCGGCCGGAACGAGACGTTTGACGAGGGCCTGGACCAGCTGAAAACCGTGGTGAAATACCTGTCCGCCTTCGGCGTGCCGGAGGAGAACTTTGCCGTGGACCTGACCATTGCCCGGGGCCTGGATTACTACACCGGCACCGTGTACGAGACGGCGCTGCTGGACCACCCGGAGATCGGCTCCGTCTGCTCCGGCGGCCGGTATGACAACCTGGCGGAATACTACACCGACAAGCAGCTGCCCGGCGTGGGCATCTCCATCGGCCTGACCCGGCTGTTCTACGTGCTGGGCGAGCAGGGAATGCTCAACGGCGATCTGCCCACCGCTCCGGCGGATGTGCTGATCCTGCCCATGACCGAGGACCTGTCCGCCGCCGTCACACTGGCCACAAAGCTGCGGGACGCCGGCGTGCGGACCCAGCTGTACACCGAGCAAAAAAAGTTCAAGGCCAAGATGAACTACGCCGACAAGACCGGCGTGCCCTATGTGGTGTTCCTGGGCGAGGACGAGGTGAAAAACAACGTCATCGCCTGCAAGGATATGACCAGCGGCGAGCAGACCACCCTAAACTTTGCCGCCACCCTGGCGCGGGTGCGCGACGGTCTGGCGGAGCGGAACAAGGGCAGGGTCATCGTGGAGAAATAAGCGCCTTACCCTACGGCGCAAAGCATTTCCGGCAGACGGGTGTAGGGGGCGGCGTTTTTGATAAACAATCCGTAATAATTCAATAAGGTTATACAAAACACAATCATAAATGGGAGGAAAACAACAATGATGCAGATGCGTACACATACCTGCAACGAGCTGCGCGCCAGCGATGCGGGCAAGTCCGTGAAGATCGTGGGCTGGATGGAGAATGTCCGCGAGGTAGGCGGCAGCCTGGCCTTCGTGGTGCTGCGTGACTTCTACGGCACCACCCAGGTAGTGGTGGAGGACGAGGCCGACCTGAAGGTCATCAAGGGCCTGAACAAGGAGTCCACCATCAGCGTGGAGGGCACCGTCCGCGAGCGCGCCAGCAAGAACCCCAAGCTGCCCACCGGCGAGATCGAGGTGGTCCCCACCAAGATCGAGGTGCTGGGCCGCTGCCGCTATAACGCCCTGCCCTTCGAGATCAACCGCAGCCGCGAGGCCGACGAGACCCAGCGGCTGAAGTACCGCTATCTGGACCTGCGTAACCCGGCGGTCAAGCAGAACATCATCCTGCGCTGCCAGGTGGTGGCCGCCCTGCGCGCCGCCATGATGGAGCACGGCTTCCTGGAGATCACCACCCCCATCCTGACCGCCAGCTCCCCCGAGGGCGCCCGCGACTATTTGGTACCCGCCCGCAAGCACCCCGGCAAGTTCTACGCCCTGCCTCAGGCGCCCCAGCAGTTCAAGCAGCTGCTGATGACCTCCGGCTTCGACCGCTATTTCCAGATCGCCCCCTGCTTCCGCGACGAGGACGCCCGCGGCGACCGCAGCCCCGGCGAGTTCTATCAGCTGGATATGGAGATGGCCTTCGCCACCCAGGACGATATCTTCGCCGTGCTGGAGGACGTGCTGCCCCCCATCTTCGCCAAGTTCGGCACCTACAACGTGGCCTCCTCCGCCCCCTTCCGCCGCATCCCCTACAACACCGCCATGGAGACCTACGGCTCCGATAAGCCCGATCTGCGTATCGACCTGACCTGCAAAAACGTCAGCGAGCTGTTCGTCGCCAGCGAGTTCGAGGCCTTCAAGGGCCAGACCGTAAAGATGGTGCCCATCAGCGACTGCGCCCTGACCCGCAAGCAGGTGGAGAAGCTGCTGACCGACTGCGAGGTCCAGTCCGGCAGCAAGGCCTACTGGTTCAAGGTGGACGAAAACGGCCAGCTGGCCGGCGGCATCGCCAAGTTCGTCGCCCCGGTGGAGGCCGAGCTGGGCAAGATCATCGACCTGAAGCCGGGCACCCTGGTGCTGGCAACCGCAGGCCAATACGCCACCAAGTCCGTGGGCGTGCTTATCAAGACCTTCGGCGCCGCCTGCGAAAACCACTTCGACAAGGAGCGCTATGAGTTCTGCTGGATCGTGGACTTCCCCATGTACGAGATCGGCGACGAGTCCGGCGAGC
>ERZ825159.795-NODE-795-length-36412-cov-11.704101_pt1 | contig 36412 bp, 40 predicted proteins | sample MGYA00519932_ERZ825159 | MGnify/ENA primary metagenome ERZ825159 (study PRJEB31778, sample SAMEA3449191) | human gut metagenome | biome: human gut; feature: human-associated habitat; material: faeces | place: United Kingdom | collected 2010/2012 ... | reverse complement strand
AGCACGGCGGCGACCCCACGAGCGTGGAGTTCTGCCACAACGTCGGTCTGGACTATGTCAGCTGCTCTCCCTTCCGTGTGCCTATCGCACGTCTGGCCGCTGCGCAGGCTGCGATCAAAAATCCCAGAAAGTAAGATTGTTGCATGAAGATGCACTAATCGTGCAAAACATGGGAAGATAAACGTATGATAAACCTCCCCGGTGAAACTGAATGGTTTTGCCGGGGAGGTTTTTGTATATTAGGAGGAAAGTTATGAAACGAAAAGAATTGGAAGAGTTCAAGAAGAGATGGGAGGAAAATTTAGGTGGCCTTGGAGAAATGTTAAATAGTCCTTGGTTTGCAGTTTCAATAAAGTATGATGAAGCGGAAAAAAATAAGTGTTGTATTAAATTGGGACAATACGTTTTAAGATACTGGGCACAACTTCACGGGGTGGACTTATCGCCGTATGGCGACAAAGAAATTACAACGGATGAGTTTAAACAGGCAGTTACAAAGGCTCAAACTGAAATGAAAACAGATTTTGAAGGCGGTGAAGGAAACGCTGAAAATAACATATTAGATCAATTAAAACGAAGATTAAATATTATTTTATTTGGGACGACCAAACCAGAAGAAGATCAGAAAATCAAACTTGGAAAAAATGATTTGCTCAGTGCGTCAAATGTCGTTTTCTTTGATGAGCTATTAAAAACTGATGTGGGCGATCTTAAAATGATCATAGATGACAGAGAGATCGGTAATATAACGGGTGCACAAAAAAAGCACGTACATATAGAATACGAGGAGCACAATAAAAGAAAAAAACAAGAAATAGAATTGGACGATTACTATAAGGAAATGATAGTTCGTGGGCTTCGTTCACTAGAAAAAAATGAATGGATTAAAACCAGCCTTAAAAGAACTGCACAGAGTAGACTGGATTCATTATATCCACCCGAAACGCCAGATGAAGTAGAAGAAGATTCATATTTGACCGAATGTGGAGGATGGATAGTATTCAATGAGCTAGACTTAGAGTTGCGGTTATGTGAGAAGCACTTTCCACGAGCAAATTTAGTAAATAGAGAAACATATGATAAGATTTTAGAAGCACTCGTAGAGTGTAACGAAAAGGTGATTGACTGTGTGAGCGAGTTATGCGAGATAGATTGTAAAATGAATGGAACCAATATAGAAGATTGTCTATAAGCAAAAAGAACTACTAAGCTAGTTCTCAAAAAGACTAACAGAACCATTGCGTAGTATTAAAAGCGATACGCAATGGTTCTGTTAGTCTTTTTTGAAATGTGAATAAAGTGTTAATAAAAAAGCGCGAGAAATCCGAAAAAAGGGGGGTGCGTGGGGCTTTTTGAATGTGTGATGAGAAACTATAATAATTGGCGTGATGACGACGTGACCAACGTTGAATCACAAAAATAGTTGATTTGCGAGGTATTTATTATGCTACAGAAGAATTGCGAAAACGAGATTCGAGAGCTGAGCCGGGACCAACAGGAAATGTTGGATGAACACATCGACAGGCTGAATAAAGTTTTTAAGGGCAAGGACAACTATGCCGGCATTGCTGTAATGTCGGAAAAATATGCACCTGTTGTCCGCGAAAACAAGGAAGCTTATCCGCTCAATGAAATTCAGGTGATTATCAAAAAGAACGGAGAACCGTTTGTAAGATGCAGCTGGAAAAGTGATGAAGGAACAAGCAGTTTTCCGCTTCAGTTCAGCGCAAAAACTTCAAAATCTGGCCAAATCTCTGGGAGCGTTTTTGTTCGAGGACAAATGGAATCGCCTATTGTGATTGACAGCTCAGACGAGTTTGAACTGGATGGCTTTTACGAGCTGATGGTACACGCTTGCGATGAAGAGATGGGGTATCTCTGGGTCGGAGATGGAAAGAATGAGGGCTTGACCAGAATGGATTATCTCCTCTCTGGAAACCTTAATCGGAATCCTATTGAAAAGCTGATTGACCAGATGTATTTCCAGAATGCTACTTCGGAGGGTACGAACCATGAATAATCTGAACGGTAACAGAAAGAATGAATTTCGTCGGAAGCAAGAGGAGAAGCAGCGGAAGCTTGCTCTAAAAATCAAGGACGAAGCTGGCGAATTACGAGAGGGGAGCTTGAAGAGCGAGGAAGCCATTCCATCGCTTGACGAGCTTTGTGCAATGGGAGAGCGAGTTGAACAACAGACCACTTTTTCTGCAAAGGAGGCGATACGCAACAAAATCAAGGCAAGACGAGATGCTGAACGATACAAGACAACAAGCACGGACAGCGAAAAGTGGACTCCTAATCCGTTTGAAGATTCTAATGCAGCCGCTATAGAGTCTCCGAAAAATGAGGACACATTAAACACAACGAGAAAACACGCCGATGCCCAATCGACAAAATCAGCTGGGCTGAAAACCTCAAAACGGCGATCGATTGTGGAGATGGTTCAAAAGCTCAAAAAATATGTTCCCATCGTTGTCTGTGGAGATGTGTTGTACTATTACAACGGTTACTACTATGAAGCAATCGGCCTTGAGAAGCTGATAAAACTCTACCGAAAATACGTGGACTATGACCTTAACAACGAGCCGAGTCTATATGCGTACAAAGACTTGTATCAGTGTTGCACCACTGATCCGGAATTGGAACGTAGTGAGCCAGAGAACCAATCTATCCATGCACCTTTAGAAAATGGCGTCTATGATCTGATGAAGAAAGAGCTGAAGCCGCATGACCCAAGACGGTTGATTTTTACCTATATCAAGGCGAGCTACGATGAATCGGCAGAATGTCCGGTATTCAATAGCTTCTTAAAGCAGATTACGCATGGAAATCCTCAACTGGAGGAGCGTTTTTGGATGGCGATTGGATACCTGATGATTTATCCGGCACGAGGCAAGTTCTTCATTGTTATGGGTTATGCCAGAGACAGCGGCAAGAGCGTACTGGGTAACTTTATCCAACGGTTATATCCGAAGGAAAGTGTCGGTAATCTGCGACTTCAAGAAATGAAAGGAACGTTTTCATCAATGTCTTTCCTTAATGCGGTAATCAATCTTGAGTTGGATATGCCAAATGCGAAGCTCAATGCAGAAGTAGCTTCACGGCTTAAACAGATTACAGGCGGAGACTCTATTACGGTGCAACGCAAATATCTCAGCCCAGTAACATTAACAAGGCGAATTAAGTTTGTCTTTGCCGGAAATTATCCACTTTGTATTGACGGTGAGGACGATGCTCTTCAAAAACGGATTGTGTTTCTTCCTTTCAATGAATCCATCCCGGATGACCAGCAGGACCCTTACTTGGAGGATAAAATCTGGGATGAGCGAGATGCCATTGTTACCAAGTCCCTGCATTATGCACGAAAACTGGTGAAGCTTAACTACAAGTTCCCAGAAATTCCGCAGGTGGACGACGCAAAGTGCATTGTCAGAGACTCTATTGCGAAGACCGTAGGAAAATTTGTACAGGAAAGCTGTGATATGAGCGAGCCGAAAGCGGTGACTGCTACAGAAGACCTGTATAATGCCTACTTTGACTACTGCAAGGAGAAGGATATATGGGCGTGTAGCCAAACGGCGTTCACAAAAGGACTTACCCAAATGGGGCTGAAGCATACTCGTTCCCGGTGTACAGGAAAGGATATGATTGTCCGAAAGAATCCGGTATCTGCTTTCCAAGGAATCAAGCTCCGTCCGTAACTTCTGATTCTTCGATGATACGTTATACCTCTGACTCTAAGCACCATTAACGATAACCAAGGGAGGTATCACAATGCTGGAAATTGACGAAAAGGCGATGGCCTATTGTCTGGTGGAAGCTCTCTTTGCAGCAGGGGTAATCAACCTGCCCACCTATCAGAACTTCCTTCGGATGAAGCGTGAGCAGGAGGAGGAACCGCCTGCTAAGGCTTCGTAAACAACAGAGAAAGGCTCTGGTGGAGGGGATTCTGCCAGAGCCTTTCTTTTTGCCGCAGAAAAGAGTCAGAGACAGTGGAGGTTAAATTTTATGAGAGTAGCCGTGTACGCTCGTGTTTCAACCGAACATGAAGCGCAAATCAACGCACTAGAAAATCAGTTGGAGTGGTATAAAATCGAATGTTCCCGGCATTCGGACTGGGAAATCGTGGAGGTCTACGTAGACCAAGGCATCACCGGAACACAAGCACAGAAGCGGCCAGAGTTTTTGCGCATGATGGAAGATGCTCAGAAGGGCAAATTTGACCTAATCATTACTCGCGAAGTGAGTCGCTTTGCACGAAATACAGTTGATACGCTGTCCTACACACGGGAGTTGAAAGCACGTGGGGTGGACGTATTTTTCATCAACGATGGTATCAACACGGCGACCAACGATGGCGAACTTCGGCTGACGATCATGTCTTCTATGGCACAAGATGAGAGTCGCAAAATTTCAGAGCGCGTGAAGGCTGGGCAGAAAATCAGCCGGGAGAAGCACGTTTTATATGGCAGCGGAAACATCTTAGGATACCGCAGGGAGAACGGAACCTATGTTCCTGACCCTGACCAAGCTGAAACGGTAAGACTGATTTTCCAAATGTATTCTACCGGGGAAAATGGGTTGGTTAAAATCGTAAACGAATTATACCGCCTTGGCCGATTGGATGCAGGCGGCCATGTTTCGTGGGACGCTTCCAAGGTGAGCAGAGTTCTACATAATGCAACCTATAAAGGGTGCATCTGTTACAATAAATCCCACAGCGACGGATATTTGACGCAGAAACGTGTTAAAAATCTGGACGAGAGCAGCTACATCTATGTGAAAGGCGACTTTGAGCCTTTGGTATCAGAAGAAATGTGGGATAGATGTCAGCAAATTTTGGCATCGAAATCAACACGGGTAATAGATGAAAATGGAAAAAAGCACAAGTATATGAGAAATACACCAAAGTCAGTCTGGACGGCAAAACTGCGGTGCAGCTGTGGCGCAGGATTTATCCAGTTCAAGTGGCGTGTAAATCGGGATGGTGCAGTAGTTCATGGATTTCAGTGTTATCGCCGTACCCGTAGGCCAAGCATCAGCTATTTGCAGGAGCATGGCTTGGACTTGGGAATTAGCTGCCAAATCAGAGCAATCTGTGAGTGGAAGCTGGACTTGATGGCAGCAAAGGTATTTGAACATCTCACCTTTGACAAGGGCAAAACAGTCAAAGAGGTCTATAAAATTTTGAACCGCTGCATGGCAGAAGAAAAGACTGTCCGCATTTCCAGAAAGGCGATGCTGGAAAACAGCATCGCCAGACAGAGGGAGCGTCTGGATAAGTACATAGACCTGTGTGCAGACGGAATCATCACAAAACAGGAATTGGCAGAGCGGCGGAAGGGATTGGATGCGCAGATTGCAGAATTGCAATCTCAATATGAGAATGTGGAACAGGAGGATGAGCGCAGTGGAACCCTTGATATGAATTTAATTGCGCAGAAGTTGGATGAGTGGCAGAAGGCATCTAGAAATGATGTTAACCGGGAGCTTATCAATAGCTGTGTGGCGCAGATCACGCCGCTGACGAACGAGGAGTATCGCTGGGTGCTTGATTTCCAACTGACAGAAGTGCAGAGTCGAAATAGTGCTACTTGTACGTTGGATGGCTTTATGGAGATGGCTCGTTTTAGGATTTCTTTTGAAGAAGCTAAGGCTTTTAAGGCTTCCCGGAATCAGGGAATTCGTAAAAATGAGTGGCATGACCTCACGGTAGCCGTGGGTATCCGCACAAAAACTTGACCGTAAAGTACTGTGCCAGCTGTGCCGGATGTGTCAGAATTTTTGAGAAACCTTTATTATATATTATCTATTATCCCTATCGCTTTATCTAAGAGAGAAAATAGAGTAGAAGGGATAAAAATAAAGAAATATATAGAGAGTTTCATAAAAACCTGACACATTTGACACACCTGACACAAGACAAAGCGTATCTGAAAAAATTACAGTTATATATTATCTTTGTAGAAAGACCTGTGAGCAGTTTGATTCTGTCCACAGGTCTTTACTTTTTGCTTGAAAAATGGAGGAAAAACAATGGCTGATATTATGGTAAAGATTCTGATGAAGGGTGCAAAAGCAATCGGGAAAACTGCTGTAATACTCATTATTTGGATCGCCCATAAACTCGAAAACAAGTAATCACATTAAAATTTTAGGAGGTAGTAGTTATGTCTGCAAATGTTGAAACCATGTTCTCTGTCCGTGAAACCCCTTGGCACGGTCTTGGCCGCATCGTGATGGATGCCCCTGCAAGCCGTGAAGCCTTGGAGCTGGCTGGTCTGGATTGGCAGGTGGAAAGCCGCAACATCTATTCCGGCACGGGTGCTATGATCCCCGGCTATCGTGCCAATGTCCGCAGCACGGATGAAGCTGTTCTGGGCGTGGTGTCTGACCGCTACCGCATTGTGCAGAACGAAGAAGCGTTCCAGTTCACGGATGACCTGCTGGGTGAGGGCGTTACTTACGAAACTGCCGGTTCCTTGCAGGGCGGCAAGAAAGTCTGGATGCTGGCGAAGCTGCCGGAGAAATACATCATCGCCGGAGACGAAGTGACCCCCTATCTTGTGTTCTTCAACAGTCACGATGGCAGTTCTGGTGTCAAGGTCGCTATGACCCCTGTTCGTGTTGTCTGCCAGAACACCCTGAATCTGGCTCTGGGCACGGCAAAGCGCATCTGGACTGCTCGCCACACCGAAAATGTTCTGCTCCGGGTGCAGGATGCCCGTGAGACCTTACAGCTTGCCAACAGCTACATGGGGGAGCTGGGCAAAGGTATCCATGAGCTGACCACCATCAAGCTGTCTGACCGCAAGGTGCAGGAGTTCATCAATGAGTTCTTTCCTGTCACCGAAGATCTGACCGATGGCCAGCGGAAGAACAACCTGCGCTTGCAGGAAGACTTGAAGGCTCGCTACTACAATGCACCTGATCTGGAATGGGTTGGCAAGAACGGCTGGCGGTTCGTGAACGCTGTTTCGGATTTTGCTACCCATGCAGACCCTATCCGTAAAACTCGCAACTACAACGAAAATCTGTTCCTGCGCACCGCAGAGGGCAACCCCATGATCGACAAGGCTTACAAGATGGTGCTGGCAGCAGCATAAAGGAGGACGTATGAACGATGTGAGCAACCGGGCTGTCCGGGAATTTTCTGAGTTCCTGAACATCATCGAAGCCGATTTTCCAAAGCCTACTTGCACCACGGCATACGAGATCACGATGAAAAGCACCATTGTCAGTGCTTTAATCACGCTGGACATCGAAAAACAGATGGACGAGCGTTTCTGGAACCATCTCCGGGTGCAGCGAAACATTCTGGATTTCCTGTATGCCCTGTGGCTGGATGATGACCGCACTTTGGTGGACGAGTTTTCCACTATTATGAAGGACTTGGTGGAATACGATTTTGAAATCACCGATAAAAATATGAAGCAGGAGTTGAATATTGCATGAAACGATTGATTTCCACAATAAATCTGTCCAAAGAAGAGTGGCTGCGCTATCGAAAGTGTGGTATCACTGGCACGGATGCTGGGGCCATTTTGGGCCTGAATCCGTACCGCTCTGCATTTCAGGTGTATCACGATAAAATCAGCGATACCATTGAAAATATCGACAGCGAAGCTATGCGGCAGGGCCGGGACTTGGAAGAGTATGTGGCACAGCGATTCACCGAAGCCACTGGGCTAAAAGTTCGCAGAGCCAATGCTATCTACCAGAACGAGGAACATCCGCTTCTTCTGGCGGATTTTGACCGCCTGATCGTTGGACAGAAAGCAGGATTGGAATGCAAGACGGTTTCACCGTTCTCTGCGGATAAGTGGGCAGATGGTAAAATTCCTGCACACTACATGGCGCAGGTCAATCATTATCTGGCCGTCAGTGGTTTCGACTGCTGGTATATTGCTGCTCTGATTTTCGGAAAAGAGCTGGTAATTCATAAAATTATCAGTGATAAGGCTGTTTTGGATAATCTCATTGCCGAAGAAGAGCATTTTTGGAAGTACAATGTGATGCCTGAGATTGCGCCTACACCTACCGGAAGCGAGGGAGATACACAGCAAATCAACCAGATGTATTTTGACGATGATAAAAGCAAAACGGCTGATTTGAATGCAGTTCGTGACCTGCTGGACAAACGACAGTCTCTTTCTGACCAAATCGAACAGCTGGAGCAGGAAAAGACTGCGATTGAACAGCAAGTGAAGCTGGAAATGCAGGATGCCGCCTACGGTACAGCTCCCGGCTATAAGGTGTCGTGGGTGTCCTCTGAAAGTAAGCGTGTGGATTCCCAGCGGTTGAAGAAAGAACAGCCGGACATTTTTAATCGGTACAGTAAAAATGTGAGCAGTCGCAGATTTACTATCATTCATGCGGCATAAGTTTTGGATATGGCGGCAGGAAATTACTTTCCTGCCGTCTTTTTTATGGGAGGTTTATTATGGCTACTGAAAATCCGTTCGTAAAATTATTTAGCATCGACTTCAAAGACCATGTGGAAGTCAAAAAATCTGGAAATACTGAACTGAAATATGTGAGCTGGGCGTATGCTTGGGCAGAGGTGAAGAAGCTGTATCCTTCTGCCAGCTATGAGGTCAAAAAGTTCAACGGTTTGCCCTATGTCTATGATCCTATCACCGGATTCATGGTCTATACATCCGTTACCATTGAGGGCGTTTCGCATGAGATGTGGCTGCCTGTACTGGATGGCGCAAACAAGGCCATGAAAGCTGTGCCTTACACCTACACCACCCCGAAATGGGAATATAACCAGCAGACGCGCCGCCGTGAGAAAGTCGGCATGGAAGAACGCACCGTAGAAGCCGCTTCCATGTTTGATGTAAACAAGGCCATCATGCGCTGTCTGGTAAAAAATTTGGCGATGTTTGGCCTTGGCCTGTATGTCTATGCCGGGGAGGATTTGCCGGAAGATGCTGCACAGCAGTCAGATGCAGAATCCCAAAAGCAAACGAAGCCGCAATCCACCAGTCAGAAGCAGGAACAGCCGCCCATGCCCTGCATCTGTGTCCGCTGTAATCAGCCCATCAAACGAGTAAAGCTGAAAGATGGCTCTATCATGCAGGCGGCAGAGTTTGCGAATACCCATGAGGGAATGTGCGTTGACTGCTATAAAGCTACCCGACTTAATGTGGCATAAAGGAGAAATTTATATGTCTTGCAATGCGATGACCGAACACTATGAAGAAATCACTGTCTGCGGAAAGCCTGCATTATTCACTAACTTCCGCATCAAAAGAGATACCGTCCCGGATAGTCTGTATGTCTACGATGTGCGGCATGATGATGACTGCCGAGGAATTCCCTGTGAGATTGCACCATTTATCATGGTCAATCACTGGGGAACGATTATTCTTGCAGAGCCGTTGGAGCTACCCGATGACGGACGGCGGTATATCGACGAAGAGACGGACTGGAACTATGACCCATTTGGAGGAGCAGAGAAAAATCAAAAGCCCTGTGTGACGGTGGGAGAGTTTATGAATCAGTATCTGAACCGTTGATAAGAGCGAGCCGTGTCGTTCCCTATAAAGTTCAAAAGTTATCGCAGGTGACGGACGGCGCGAACCGTTCGTCAACGGAGACAATCTTTTGAAGTTTATGAGGGATGACTAAGGCTCGCAGGAAAAAGTATTAAAAATGCCGTGGGTATAGAAAAGTATCAATCACAGCGTGATGAAACCGATTTGCTAAGGCAAATCGGTGACGCTAAAATGACGTTCGGCATTTTTGATACAGAAAGAAGGGTTATGAGTATTTACGGCTATTGCAGAATTTCCACTGTAAAACAGAGCATTGACCGTCAGGTTCGTAATATCAGGGCTGAATACCCGACAGTTCACATTGTGCAGGAAGCCTATACTGGAACTTCCATCCTCCGACCAGAATGGGGCAAGCTGTATCGGATTCTGAAAGATGGAGATACGGTGGTGCTCGATTCTGTCTCCCGAATGTCCAGAAATGCAGAAGAAGGATTTTCATTGTATGAGGATCTCTACCATAAGGGTGTCCGGTTGGTATTTCTGAAGGAGCATCACATTGATACCGAAACTTACAAAAAGGCCCTGTCGGGTAGCATTGCCATGACTGGAACAAATGTGGATTTTATCTTAAAAGGCATCAATGAATATCTGATGGCTTTGGCAAAGGAGCAGATTAAGCTGGCATTTGAGCAATCCGAAAAAGAGGTGGCAGACCTGCACCAGCGTACTCGTGAAGGACTGGTAACAGCAAAGCTGAATGGAAAACAGGTTGGCCGTAAGAAAGGTGCTGGATTTGAAACCAAGAAGTCCAAAGCCGCCAAAGAGAAAATCCGTATTCATTGCAGGACTTTCGGCGGCACATTGGATGATGTGGAATGCATGAAGCTAACTGGACTTGCCCGGAATACCTATTATAAATATAAGCGGCAGATTCGGGCTGGATTGGCTGACGAGGGAAAAACTTAAGAAGGGAAAGTTGTTATGAATAACGAAAAATGTGTAAAAGATGAATCTTGTAGCGAATTTACAAAAGAGGAACAAGAAGAATTTTTGAATTTGCTGGGTCGCATAACCCCGGAACAGCGTGAAGCACTGAAAAAAGTTCTGAAGTCCTTTACTTAATGAAGAAGGATGCCGAGTGACACAATGACCGCTCGGCATCCTTCTTTTTTGTAAATGTGCATATCATTCGGGTAAAAATGCTTGGATCAAATCCAAGATAGCAGTTCTTTGTGAAGGAGAAAGCCTATCCCAAGTGGTTAAGAGGGATTTCTGCTCCTCTGTCAAATGGTGAACAGCAGCATCCTCTTCAAAAAACTGTGAGAGAGTGATACCAAGGCCATGACAAATTTTTTCAATCGAGGTTACGTTGGGCTGAAGGTTTCTTCTGCGCCATGTTGATAAGGTCGATTGCGTCAGACCAGAGTTCTCGGCAAGGGTGTATTCAGACCATCCACGAGCTAACCGCTCCCGGTCAATTCTTCCCAGAATGTCAAAGTTCGGTTTCTCGCGTTCCATGTCATTGCCCTCCTTAGATAAATCGTAGTGCCACTTACGATTTTAAGTGTGGATGCCTTGACAGGTAATTCTATAAATCGTATAATTTTAACAAGATAAATCGTAATAATGAGCAGCGATTTTGTCTTTTTTGATATGAAATGCCCATAAACTGCAAAGGAGAGCATGTAGCTATGGCAGATTTTTGCTATTTTTGCAAGAAGAAAATTGGCTTTTTTGATACATCATCAAGAACGGCTTTTGCCCAGACCGTATGCGGAAATTGTGTAAACAAAGTCAATCGCATTGCAACTCTATACAATAGGGAATTTTCGGAATACACGCTATATTCACTGGAAGATGCCGGAAAGATCCTAGAGAAAGCACCATCTTTTGAAATGTATATAAGTAGGTATTTGAAAATTCGTGCTGAATATGAGCCACAAATTCAACATTACCAAGAATTGGCTGAAAAAGAGAAAAAGACACTAAAGGAAATCGAAAAAGGCATGGATGATGACAGAAGAGAATACGAAGCTGAACTGAAAGAATGTGAAAAGGAATGGAAAGCAGAGCGTGCATCTTCTGACTATAAAAATGAACTTAAGGAGTATGAAAAAGCAAGACGAAGAGGCGATGAAGTAGCAGCACGCACCTTGAAGAGACTTATGGATGCTGTTGATGACAGCTATCGAGCGGAGGTTGAAGAAAAGCAGAATTTATATAATAGGTCTCAAAGAGAACCACTTGAGGTATGTGAAGAGTGGAAAAGCATTGTTAAATGCTACGAAGCGATAGTTAATCGATTGAGAAATTATCAGGCGGTTAAAGAGTATGTTTTTCGTGTGACGGAGGTTCCATCGGAAAAGCTAGTCCTAGGACATGAGATAGAAAGGCGGTCAGAAGAAAAAAGCGAAGGCAGAGAATATATTCTGTTGTATTTGAAGAAAATCCTTAAGGTTGATGAGTCGCGATTGCAAGAGGCAGCGAATAATGATGTGATTCTCGCAGAATTTGGAAAAAGCTGGATAAATAGTGGAGTTGAAAAACTACTTATTAAGGAGCGACTAAATGAAGGAAGCATAGAAAGACTTCAGCATGCAATTGAATCGCATAAAATTCTGCTAAGTACTGTAAGCGATCCGGATATTCTTAGACGAGCGGAAGATGCGATGGATGAATCTGAAAAAACTTTAGATGAGTGTATGAAAACGCGGGGTGATTTAGATAAAGAATTTAACCGTAAAGATTTAGAATTAAAAGCGGCATTTAATCGATTGACGGAACCAGATACTCGGAAGCTGGCTTCAGAAAACAATACCAATAGTGCAAACATAGTAAAAGCTACAACTACAAAGCAATCGAATAACAGTCAAACGGTAACAATAGCACAACCTGCCGCAGTAAAACCGAGTGAAAAACAGGAAAAAGGTGTTACTTGCGGTAACTGTGGGAAGGAAAACAAAGATGGAGCTAAATTCTGTCGGTATTGCGGAACACCGCTTATTGCCAATTCCATCCGGTTTTGCACGGAATGTGGACATAAAATAAGACCGGGGGGAAAATTTTGCCCTGCGTGCGGTACGAAAGTTGAAGATTAAAAGAAATGGGTGATGTAAAATGAGCAAAAAATGTATTTACTGTGGTGCTGAGTTAGAAGACGATGACCTTTTTTGTGATGTATGTGGTCGGAAGCAAGAAGAGAACACTTCACACAAGGCAGTACAGACGCCATCACACGAAGAAACTTCAGCTGTAGAAGAAAAGACTAAGGAAGAGGTCGTTTTAGATGTTTCCCAAGCTACGGAGCCAGAGCCTCAGCAAGCATCCGAGGCAAAAGATATAGTAGAAGTGAAGATGTCAGAACCTGAAAAGGCAGAAGAAAAGCCTGAACAGAAAAGTGAAAAAGTATTAAGAGATGATGCTGCTAAAACTGTGACAACGCAACCTAAAAGTGGCATACGAAAAGTCAGGGATATTGTGCTTTGGATTTTGACCGTTGTTATGGTTCTTTCGGTGGTTGTAGCCGTAATATCCGGGATGGGTGTAATGTCAGTGGCGTATATTATCGCAGCTGTTGTTCTTTGTCCAAAGTTTAAACCGGAAATGGGTTTCTGGAAACGCATTTTGATTATGTTTGGAGCGTGGATTGCGGTCTCGGTAGTGCTTGCTATACTTTGATTAACGTAAAAAGAGCATTGCGGAGGAACAGATGAAAGATTACTATAAAATCTTACAAGTAGCATCTGATGCGTCACCAGAAGTAATTCAGATGGCATACAAGGCTCTTGCAAAAAAATATCACCCGGACTTAAATCCGGGACAGGAAGAAGCAATGCAAGAGAAAATGAAAGATCTGAATGAAGCTTATGAAATTTTGTCGGATAAAGATAAAAGATGGCAATATAATCAGAGCTTTTATCAAAATGAAGAATCGTCACATTACTCGGAATCGGAACCGCCAAGAAACTCTTGGACAGAATCATCGTATAGAGCACAAGCGGAAACAGCATCACAAGGCAGTGAAACTACTTCAGGAAAAGGCTGCGCAAGGACTGGCTGCGGATGTTTGACTGTGTTTATTGTGATTTTTATGTTGATGGGTGTTGTAGGAAGTTTTTCGTTAACGAAAGAGAATAAATCAGCTTCTGCGTCAGAAGTAAGCACAGCGGCATCAATAAACGATCAGTCAGAGAGTAGGACGGAAGAAACCATGCCCATTAGTAATGAGACAAAGGCTTCCTCTGAAATTCAGAATGGTCCAATCTATAACTCCGTTGATCCGCCTGATTCTACTGATTCTAGGCAAGAAATTCTGGTGGAGGCAACCGGGAGTAATGCAATGCTGACGCTCTGGACATATCGGGATGGTCAATGGGTCGAGGACATGAGCACTACAGCAGCGATTGGCTCAGATGGGCTTACAACGAATAAGACGGAAGGCGACCACATGACACCAGAGGGAACGTTTCCAATCTATTTTGCTTTCTCTACAAAAGCAAAAAATACAAAAATCGCTTTTGAAACAATTAGTGAGGATAGCGTATGGGTGTGTGATCCAGAGTCTGTCTACTATAATACCCTTCAATCTAAGAATAATCCCGATAAAGATTGGGCAGATAAAGGCGGAGCAGAGAATATGTACCCCAAATTCTCGAAAGGTTCTTCAAATGCCTGTATTTGTTTCGGCTTTAATGGAGATGGCTGGAGTCCATATGGTGCAGTAGCTTACGGCGGATCGGCACTCTTCATTGATGGTGTTGGTGAGAATGGTAAAATGAACTCTGGATATGGTGATATTAAGATTTCCGGTAAGGATATGACAAAGCTGTTGTCGTATCTGGACTCTGACTATAACCCAACGATTACTATTCGAGCAGCGCAATAAGCTGCAAAAAGACCACCGCTTTCATTTATGATAGAAAGCGGTGGTCTTTCACTATCGGAAAAAACTTATAAATCACTGATGAGAATAAAATTTTCTAAAATGATAGAATAAAAACTGAAAATGAGGTATACTAATAGCGGGAAGGAGTTGAAAAAATGCTTTGCCAGTTTTCTTTTCAGAATTTTAAGTCTTATAAGGATGAAACAACATTTGATTTCCGTGCAATGGCGATTCCGGAGTTTCAAGATGCATTGATCCGACAGGAGAAAGCAGAAGACTTACTTCCGGTCAGTGCAGTCTACGGCCCCAATGGTGGCGGTAAGACGAATCTGCTTCAGGCATTCTTTTGCCTGATTAACCTTGTTGTGAAGCCGATTCATGCATTGGAGAAGAATCGGCAGCCAATGATTTTCCAGCAGGGCAGCAGTGCGGCTCCCTTTATGCTGGATGAAAGTTCTGCGAATGAACCTACGATTTTTCAGGTGTTCTTCCGTGTAGACGAGAAGGAATACCAGTATTACATTTCGCTCAAGGAAGAAATTGTTTTTGAGTCGCTGCTGTGGCGCACTCTTGGCGGCAAGAAGACGGGCCTGATTTTTGAGCGAGACGGTCAGAAGATTGAATTGGGTGCGAGCATCAGTAAGGCGAGCATCAATCTGGATGTCAATCCGAAGATGCCGTACCTTTCTTTTTTGGCGATCAACTACAATATCCCTGTGATTGCAGAAGTGCAGAATTGGTTTGAATCCTGTATTACACAGAGCTACGCAAACCCCAGAGCAGAAAACATTGTGCTGGTGTCCAAGAGTGAGACGACTAAGGAAAGCCTGATTCATGCACTGAATGATGTAGGTATTGATTTGTCCGGTTATCGCTATGATGAAGATAGCAAGCACCTGTTCACGCAAAGAACGATCAACGGCAAGGTCTACGAGCTTCCCTTTGAAGCAGAGTCGGATGGAACCAAGAAAATGATTGCAGCCTTGCCGGTTCTGATGGTAGCATTGCAGGAAGGCCGCACAGTGGTTGTGGACGAACTGGATGCCAAGCTGCATCCGAAGCTGCTTCGGTATGTGATTCAGATGTTCAAGAACCCGGAACTGAATAAGAAGGGCGCACAACTGCTATTTAGCTCGCACGACCTGACTACGATGAAGAATACAGTTTTCCGTCGTGATGAAATTTGGTTTGCCGCAATGAATGACAATCATGAGAGCGAAATTTATTCGCTTTACGAATTCCGGCAGGAGGACAATACTCGCGTCAAGAGCACAGCGGCCTTTGACAAGCAGTATCTGGAAGGCCGATATGGCGCAGACCCATACCTCTCTAATATGCTGACAGGGAGGGACTGGGCATGAGTTTGAAGCCTCCGAAAAAGAGTGACCTTGGAAAAAGCTGGATGAAGAATCGCCGTGATAAGGCGAGGATGATTCAGCCGGAATACCACTTGATTGCATCTGAAGGTACAGAAACCGAGCCGCAGTATTTTGGCGCAATTCAGAAAATCATCAATGCTAAGTACCGTGATAGAATCCAGCTAAAGGTAGAGGGCATTGGCGACAATACGGTGAATCTGTTGATGAAAGCTCGTCAATACGTTCAGAATAACGGCATTGTGTTTAAGCACGTCTGGATTGTCTATGACACAGATGATTTTCCGGCAGAAAATATTGACATGGTAGCACAGCTGTGCGAAGAATACAGTACACAAGGTGAGACGATTTACCATGCTGTATGGTCGAACCAGTGTGTGGAACTGTGGTATTTGCTACATTTTATTTATATGGATACTGATATTGACAGATCTCGTTACTGGCCGAAGCTGAGCGATTGGCTGAAAAACATTGGTGCAGGGAGTTACGAGAAGAACCGCCCGGATATGTATGAAGTGCTGCGACCTTACATGGACATTGCGATTGCCAATGCAAAGCGATTGGACAAGCAAAATGAAGGACGGAAACCCTCTGAGTCAGCACCCGGAACGAAAGTTTACGAACTGGTTGAGATGTTGAGACCTTATCTTTTGGACACGCAGTGACTTTGACGCTGGAAAGGAGGCACACGCAATATGTGTGATGTGCTTGATAAAGTGGAAAACCGTGGCATTGCCAAGGGAAAAATTGAGGGCGAAATGGAAGGCAAGGCACAGGTGACAACTCTTATGAAGAAGCTTTTTGAACAGAATCGCATCGACGATGCGAAAAAGGCTTCCGAGGATGCAGCATATTGTGACCGTCTGCTGAAGGAATTTGGAATCAATTAAAAAAGCATTTGTCAAAATTGCAGTTGAGGCGTCTCGAAAACAAAACTTGAATAGTATAAAGCAGATGAAGGCTCTTGACTTCAGGAGGTCAAGAGCCTTTTACGTCTTGTTTTGTGAGCAGAAAGAAGGTACAATAATAGCAAGTGACTCACATCTGCGAGGTGATACGATGCTGAACATCTACTTTGGGGATATGCCAGAAGCAGTCTACAATACGTCGGTTTATTTCAACTACACTTATGAGGATGAATGGCTGACTTCTGATTTCGCAAAAGAAGTTATCAAAAAAATTGACAAATCCAATGTTCTGGGGCCTCATGCAATCGAAAGCCCGGTTTTAGGTGTAATTCCGCCGGAGAACCTGTCTGGCGGCACGAAAACGCTTCTGTTGATGGCAAATGATCCGGAAAAGGTATTCAATGCCTCGACTTGCGGTGACAACTGCGCACCCTTTATTCTCAAATTAGCTAAGAAAAAAGACCTGACGATCAATCTACGTCACCTGATGGATTTTGGAAAGAAAAAATTCCCTGTGGATGTAAAAGTTTTGAATACAGGTGATGTGGTGCACAACATGGAAGAATTGATGCCGATTGCATTCGAGTTCGTATGAGGCTATAAAATGAAGGGTAAACATAAAATCGAAGTTCGGAGCAAACGAATAGTTTTTACCATAGAATTGGAACGCAACATCACGATTCTGCGCGGTGACAGTGCAACAGGCAAGACGACGCTGGTTGAGATGCTGAGTGCCTATGAGAACTATGGCAGAAAAAGCGGCATTACGATCGTCTGTGACAAAACGTGCAGAGTCCTGTCCGGTGCGCTCTGGGAGGCTCAACTGAAAGACATTCAGGATGCTATCGTGTTCGTGGACGAAGGCAGCACTTTTGTTTCAAGCCTTGACTTTGCCCGTGCGATTCAGAAAACGGACAACTACTATGTGCTTGTGACGAGAGAAGATTTGAGTACCCTGCCGTACAGCGTAAATGCAATTCTGGAGCTGAAAAAGACGACCAGCCGATTTAAGCGGACCTATAATAAAGCATACCCCATTTACGATTCTCTGTCCGCCAGCGATGTGGAGCTGGGAAGCGTTGAGAAGCTTCTGACAGAGGATGCAAATTCCGGGTATCAGCTGTTTACAAAAGTCGGCGAGAAATACGGAATTGTCTGTATCCCTGCGGCAGGCAAAGATAACATCAAACAGAAGATCTTCCCAATGAAATCCGAGAAGGTTCTGGTAATTGCGGACGGTGCTGCGTTTGGCCCGCAGATGAACGACATTTATCGCCTGATGCAGGAAAAGAGCGCAAAATTTAGTTTGTACCTGCCGGAATCGCTGGAGTGGTTGCTCCTGAAAGCAGATTTGATTGGACAGCCGGAGATTCTTGAGATTTTGGAACACCCGGCAGATTTCATCGAAAGCAGCGAATTTTTTAGCTGGGAGCGATTCTTTACAAACTTGCTGGAACGGCGGACGAAGAATATCCCCTATATGCGGTATGACAAGGCGAAGCTGCCGGAATTCTACTTGCAGGAAGAAAATTTGGAAAAAGTCATTGCAGAGATGGGATAAGAAAAGCTGAAAAATTGCAAATGACGTAGTATCGTTAATCCGAACGCTCTGTAATTTTGGCACCCGCTCAGGCTGCGATCAAGAACCCCCGCAAGTAATCGCGTGAGAGCTTGAGAAAGCACGAATAAAGCATAATGAACCGCCCCGGTTTCCGTAACAGGAAGCTGGGGCGGTTTTTCTGTACAAAAAACGGCCGGAAGTTTTATGCGTTTCTACAAACATGTAGGAAAATATTGACAACATAAAATTAGTATGGTATCTTGATGTCGGATAAAGTGAACAGTTCAATAGATAATAAAATTCCTGGCAATAATCAGCAATAGACTTATAGAGCTGTCCCTTTATCCATTCTTCGCTTGGCGGAGGTGCTCCAAGTTCGATAGAGAAATCAACTTCGTGAGCTCATGTTCCCCGCATACGCGGGGGTAGAGGGAGCTTCGACTCCCTCTTTCTTTAAAAATGCCACTTAAAGTCCAATTTATTGGACGATAGAAAAGCTATATCTATCTCGGAAAATAACACACACCGGACGAACAGGAGGCGCGGCATGAAACTGACCTGCGCAAGGCTTCTGGCGGGCAAAACCGATCCGAATAATACGAGCCTCTGGCTGCCGCTCTGGATGCATCTGCGGGATACGGCAGAGATCATGGAATTGCTGGTGCGGAAGTGGCTGCCGGAAAGCGTGAAGAAAGCAACCGACCTGGACGAAGAAGCCCTGATCGCGCTGGCACGCTTTTTGGGCTGGACACATGATCTTGGTAAGAGCATTGTTGCCTTTCAGAGCGTCCTGATGCCGCTGCTGCCAGAGGCAAAGCAGCGAATGGAGCGCTTTACCACCTTGACCTGCCCGGAGCAGGATCGGAAGAAAACACCTCACGCCCGGGCGAGCGAAGCGATTCTGATAGAGCTGAAGTGTCCGCCAGGAATCGCCTCCATTGCGGGGGCCCACCACGGCAAGCCGCAGGAGCAGGAAGAAGTGGAAGCTCAGCTGGTGAGCTGGACATGCAACTACTACCCCAAGGGAGAAAAGGCATTTTGGGAAAGCTGCTGGAATGAGCTGTTTGAGACAGCGCTGAAAGATTGCGGCTACGACGACCCGGCAGAGCTGCCGGACTTGACTCCGCCTACAGAAATTCTGCTGACAGGACTGCTTATCATGGCGGACTGGATCGCCAGCAATACCGAGTATTTTCCGTTGATCCCGGTAGAAGAACTGGGGAACGAAGTGGCTTATCCGGAGCGTGCGGAACGGGCCTGGAATAAATGGGATGAGAAAGACCTGACGGCACCCTGGGAGGCGCAGACTTCTATTGTGGACGAAGAGGAGTTCAAAGTGCGTTTTGGATTCCCACCCAACGCGGTACAGGCTGCTGCCGTGGAAGCAGCCAACAGTGTGAGCGCCCCGGGAATTTTGATTTTAGAGGCCCAGATGGGTGTAGGCAAGACGGAGGCTGCGCTGGCAGCCGCGGAAATTCTGGCGGCGCGGTTTGGCGCGGGTGGAATCTTCTTTGGCTTGCCTACGCAGGCAACGGCAAACGGGATTTTGGGGCGGCTGGTGCAGTGGGCGGACAACCAGCCGGACAGGCTGCTAAAGTGCATCCGGCTGGCCCACGGCATGGCAGAGCTGAACGAAGAGTATATCCGCTTACAGGAACAGACCGTTCAGGTAGAAGACGACTGGGACGATTCTGAGACAAACGAGCACCGGGTGCAGGTGCACCAGTGGTTCCGGGGCAGCAAGCAGGCGCTGCTGGCCTGCTTTGTCATTGGCACGGTGGACCAGCTGCTCATGGCGGCGCTCAAACAAAAGCATGTGATGCTGCGCCACCTTGGCCTTGCGGGCAAGGTGGTGATCATCGACGAGTGCCATGCCTATGATGCCTACATGAACCGCTACCTTGACCGGGCGCTGGAATGGCTGGGCTGGTATCGGGTGCCGGTGATCTTACTTTCAGCCACGCTGCCGGCCCGGCGGCGGGCAGAGCTGGTGGAAGCCTACCAGCAGAAGCGCACCTCCGCACCAGACGCACCGTGGAAGACCAGCTGCGGCTATCCGCTCCTGACCTGGACGGATGGGGAGGAAATCCGCCAGACGACCATTCCGCTGGATACGCCCAGCCGGACGGTACAGACGGTTCCGCTGACGGAAGATGGCCTGCCCGGTTTCCTGCGCGAAAAAATGCAGGCGGGCGGCTGCGGGGGGGTCATCGTCAACACCGTTAAAAAGGCGCAGGCCGTGGCCCGGATGCTGCGGGAAGCTCTGCCGGAAAAAGAAGTGCAGGTGTTCCACGCACAATTCCTGATGCCGGACCGCGCCGCGCGGGAGCAGGAGCTCATGGAGCGGATCGGCAAGCACTCGACTCCGGTCCGGCGGGATGGACTCATTGTGGTGGGCACGCAGGTGCTCGAACAGTCGTTGGACATTGATTTTGACGTTATGGTGACGGAACTTTGCCCGATGGACCTGCTGCTACAGCGCATTGGCCGTCTGCACCGCCACACCTGGCGCTGCCGCCCGCAGCCGATGCAGGCGGCAGTCTGCGCGGTGCTGGATACCGGAGAGGATGCCTTTGATGAGGGCAGCGCGGCAGTCTACGGCAAGTGGCTGCTCTGGCGGACACGGGAACTGCTGCCTCAGACCATCCGCCTGCCGGAAGAGATCTCCCCGCTGGTACAGCAGGTGTATGGCTGGGCGGCGGAGGACAAACTGCCCGAAGATGCCGCCAGTGAGAAGCTGTGCCATAACTATGAACTGGAACAGGGAAAGCGAAAGGACCGGGCAGAGGCTTATCTGGTGCATCACCCGAAGGTGTATAAAAAATTCCCTCGGCTCAATACGCTGGACGGCTGGATGGCAGACGAGGGTGCCTGTTCTGACCCGGCGGCCCGGGCGGCTGTCCGTGACGGCGACCCGTCTGTTGAGGTGCTGGTCATGGTGCAGGGGCGGGATGGCAGCATCCATTTCCTGCCGTGGCAGGAGGGAGGCCGGACGGTAGCGTCCGACTGCCCGCCGCAGCCGGAGGAGGCGCTGAAGATCGCACGGCAGAAACTGCGGCTCCCGGCAGTGTTTGGCAAGGAATGGAACGTGAAACGCGTCATTGACGAGCTGGAAGCGGACAACCGCCGTCTGCTGGCCCAATGGCAGCTCTCCCCGATGTTGCGCGGGGAGCTGGTGCTACTGCTGGATGAAACGCTGACGGCCCATCTGGCGGGGATGACGCTCCATTATGACCGTGAGAATGGTCTGATTTATGAAAAGGAGGAAACTGATGCAGGAAATTGAGTTTAACCTGTTGACGGAACCCTGGGTCCGTGTCCGTCTGCCGGACAATACCGTGCAGGAAGTTTCTCTGACGGATGCACTGGTCCATGCGCAGGAGTACATGGACCTGGCAGGGGAGATGCCCACCCAGGACGCGGCCATGCTGCGGCTGCTGCTGGCGGTGCTGTTTACGGTCTTTTCCCGCGTGAACGAAGTGGGGGAGCCGGAGCCGCTGGAAGACGAAGAAACCGCTCTGGAGCGCTGGGGAGCACTGTGGGAACTGAAACGTTTCCCGGAGCAGCCCATCCGGGACTATCTGGAGCAGTGGAAAGATCGCTTCTGGCTCTTCCATCCGGAGCGGCCATTCTGGCAGGTGCCGGAGGCAAAAATTGGAAGCCCATTTAAAGGCGGAAAATTAAACGGAGAAGTGTTTGAAAGCGAAAACAAAAACAATATGTTTGCATCTTATGCTGGTGTGGAAAAGAATGCACTGACATATGCACAAGCAGCAAGGTGGCTGGTATTTCTCAATAACTATGACGATGCAGCCGCAAAGAAAAAAGCAAAGGATAGACCCAGCATGAGCCCGGGATGGCTGGGGCAACTGGGTCTTGTATATGTGAAAGGTGTAAATCTGTTTGAAACACTGATGCGAAATCTGATGTTTTTAAACGACAGGGCAGAGCTTTGGGAAAAAGGAAGACCCAATTGGGAACTGGAAGAACCAAGAAGCGAAGAGCGGACGGAAATCGTCTGCCCGGGTAATTATGCAGAACTTCTAACAATGCAGTGCCGACGGATATGGTTGGAACGAGAAAATGAAAAAGTGGTCCGGTATACATTGTTGGGTGGAGATTTCTTTGATAAGAAAAACGCATTTGCAGAACCCATGACACTATGGGGACTCCGGAAGCAAACGAAAGAGAGTCCAGAATGCTATCTTCCGCAAAAACACGAGATGGAGAAAATGCTCTGGCGGGAATTTTCCTCGATTATAGGTGACGGAAAGCATATTCCGGGCGTGGTGCAGTGGAATGGTTATTTACAAAGATGTGGTTTTTTAAAGAAAAAAGAAATCCTGCAAATATGTGCTGTTGGTGTTGAATATGGAGCGCAAAGTGCATCCATGAAAGGGGTCTATGCAGACCAGATTGCAATGAGCCTTTCTCTGTTAAATGAGCTGGGCTATGGTTGGCAGAACCGCATCACCGAGGAAATCGGCCGTTGCGAGCAGACCGCCTCTCTGGTGGGGCACTTGGCGCAGGATATTGCCACTGCCGCAGGCGATAAAAACGGAAATGCCAGCGTCCCGGCCCGTTCCCAGTTCTATTTTGCAGTAGACCAGCCGTTCCGACAGTGGCTGCGGAGCATTGACCCGGAAGAAGACGACATGACCGAAACCACAGCCCGCTGGCAGGTGATCGCCCGCGGCATTGCAGAGCAGCTGGGCCAGCAGATGGTGCTGGAGGCTGGCAGCGCCGCGCTGGTAGGGCACCGGGTCAAGCTGGACGCCGGGAAAAAGACCGAACGGATGGAGCTGTACACGGCTCCCAAAGCTTATAACCGCTTCCGGGCGGGGCTGTACAAACTTTACCCGAAAACAAACGATGAGGGAGGAACGGCATGAGTGAGAAAAACGAGAGCCGCACACAGGCCATCAGGGGCTATGTGGACGGCAAGATTCAATGGCTCTGGGGTCTGCCGGAGAATCAGCGGCGTGCAGAGCTGGCAAAGCTGCGCCGGGGCATCGGACATGCACCCGGGGAGCTTCCAGACCTGTGGGGCAGCCTTTTGCAGGGGATGCCTGCGAGCTTTTACGGTACAAATGGCCCCTCCCATGAAGAGTGGGCGGTCTATCTGGCACTGACCCTGTATGCCCTGCACCAGCAGAGCAACGATACTGTGTGCATGAGCCAGCTCGGCTGCACGCTGGGCCGGGCCGTGCGCAGGCTGGCGGAGCAGACCGTGGCCAGTGGGCAGGACTGGACCGAGAGCAGCATTCTGCGGCGGTTCAACGCGCTGGCTACCGCCGAAGAAATTACCGAGATCAGCCATCATCTGCGGGGGATGATTCAGCTGCTGCGGGCCGCAAAGCCGGACAGCATCCCGCTGGATTACCCGCGGTTGGCTGTTGACTTGTACGGGCTGCAGTGCGATGCCCCGCAGCTGGCACAGCTGCCCGCCAACATCCGTCTGCGGTGGGGGCAGGACCTCTACCGCTACGAGAAGAACGAATCGTCCGAGACGCAGGAAAAGGAGAACTGACTTATGAAAAAGCGTTTGTATGTTGACTTCCATGTGCTGCAGACTGTGCCGCCCAGCTGCATCAACCGGGACGATACGGGCAGCCCCAAAACGGCCATTTACGGCGGTGTGACCCGCGCCCGGGTCTCCTCTCAGGCGTGGAAGCACGCCATGCGGCAGGCCTTTGTAGAGGAAAGCCTGCTGGACGAAGAGGATGTGGGCAAGCGCACCAAAAAGGTGACGGAGCTGGTGGAAAAAGAAATCGCCGCCCTTGCCCCGGAAAAAGATGCTGCCAAGCTGGCCAAGAAGACGCTGGACAATGCAGGCATCAAGAACGATGAGAAAGGCACCAAGGCCCTGTTCTTCATCAGCCAGGCACAAATCAAGGCGCTGGCACAGCTGGCCGTGGAAGAGTGTGCAGACAAAAAAGAGTACAAGAAAGCACTGAGCACAGCCCCCTCGGCAGACATTGCCTTGTTTGGCCGGATGGTGGCGGATGACCCCTCTCTGAACTTTGATGCCGCTGCACAGGTGGCCCACAGCATTTCTACCCATGCGGTGCAGAACGAATACGACTACTTTACCGCCGTGGATGACTGTCAGGTAGAGGACAACGCGGGCGCAGGCCATCTGGGCACCGTGGAGTACAACTCTGCAACCCTGTACCGCTATGCAACCGTCAATGTGATGGAGCTTGAACGCCATCTGGGCGCGGAAAAAGCGGCCGAAGTGGTGAGGAGTTTTGGGGAAGCGTTCATCCGCTCCATGCCCACGGGCAAGCAGAACACCTTTGCCAACCGCACTCTGCCGGATGCCGTCTATGTGACCATCCGGGAGGATCAGCCCGTGAACCTCTGTGGTGCCTTTGAGCGGGCGGTGCGGAAGAGCACGGAGGGCTACGCAGAGCCCTCCAAGAGCGCGTTGCAGGCCTATGCACAGCAGCTGTATCAGAGCTTTGCGGAGGCCCCGGCAGAGAGCTTTACCGTGGGCACCGGGCTGGAAGCACTGGCCCCGGCCCAGCCGCTGAACACCATGCTGGATGCACTGGAAGAAGCTGTTAAGGAGAACCTGACCGGAAACGAGGTGGAACGATGGCATCACTGTTGCTTCGGCTGGCAGCGCCTTGCAGGCGTGGGGCGCGGATTCCAAATTCGAGACCCGGAAAACGGCCCGGGAGCCTACCAAGAGCGGCGTCATCGGTCTGCTGGCGGCGGCGCTGGGCCTGCGGCGGGATGAGACCGAGCCATTGACCCGGCTGGCGCAGCTGCGCTTTGGTGTCCGGGTGGAGCGGGAGGGCCAGCTGTTGGTGGATTTCCACATGGCCCGCAACGAGGAGAAAGACCGCTCCTATGTCACCTACCGCCATTACCTCGAAGATGCTGTTTTTCTGGTGGGCCTGGAAAGTGAAGACACCGCTTTGCTGCAGGAACTGGCAGAGGCGCTGACCCACCCGGTGTTTCCGCTGTATCTCGGCCGCCGTGCCTGCCCGCCCACCCTGCCGCTCTGCCTGGGCCTGCGGGAGCAGGGCCTTGTGGAGGCCTTGCAGGCAGAGCCCGCGCTCTGCCCCGGCGGGCCCAAGCCGACCCGCATCGTGGCGGATGCCGCACCGCAGGAGCCGGGGGCTGTCCCGCAGCGGGATGTGCCTCTCTCCTACGACCCGCGGCACCGGCAGTACGGTTACCGCTCGGCCCGGGAGATCTCCCTCCGGCAGCCCGCAGGGGCCCCGGAGCCGACCGCCCATGACCCATTCTGTGAATTGTGAGGTGAAGTGCAGATGTATTTATCCCGTGTAGAGCTTGACCCCATCCGCCGCAGCACCATGACGGCGCTGGCGGCACCACAGAAATTCCATGGCGCGGTGGAAAGTGCCTTTTCCGGGGAGCGCCGCCGTCGGTTGTGGCGGCTGGACCGGCTGGGCGAAAAGCTGTATCTGCTCCTCCTCAGCGAGGAGATGCCGGATCTCTCCGGCGTTGTGGAGCAGTTTGGCACCGGAGCGGCACCAGAGTCCCGGAATTATGACCCGCTGCTGGCGCGGATCACACCGGGCAGCCGCTGGCAGTTTCGGTTGGCGGCCAACCCCACCAAAAGCTGCAAAGACGCCCAAAAACCCGCAGCGCGGGGAACCGTGGCCGCACACTGCACGACACAGTACCAGAAGCAGTGGCTGTTGGATCGCGCCGCAAAGCACGGCTTTGCCCTGACGGAGGATTCCTTTACCGTGACCCGGGTGCAGTGGCACCACTTTGCCAAGCGCGGCACCCGCCCGGTGTCGCTGCTGGCGGTGACGTATGAGGGCGTTTTGCAGGTGACGGACCCCGAGGCGTTCCGGAACCTGCTGTGTCAGGGCATGGGCCGGGGCAAAGCCTACGGCCTTGGCCTGCTGACCGTGATGCGTGGAGGATAAGACCATGGCGGAGATGCCGGGCATGATCCGGCCAGACCTGCAGGCGCTGCCGCAGGTGCGGGACCGGATGACCTTTTTGTACCTCGAACTCGCCCAAGCTTGCGGTCAGATGCTGGATGGAACTTTTCCCCGCATACGCGGGGGTGATCCCACCGTCATGAAGAAGAATTTTCCCGGCGGACACTTTTCCCCGCACACGCGGGGGTGATCCTATGGTTGTTCCCCAGGGCATGGAAAAGGCTGGCTTTTCCCCGCACACGCGGGGGTGATCCCTCCTGGAGATGCACCGTCAGCAGGTCATGCGTCTTTTCCCCGCACATGCGGGGGTGATCCCATTCATGATGAAATCGAATCATACCACGAAGACTTTTCCCCGCATACGCGGGGGTGATCCCCTCCTTATCTGCCAAGGCATACAGCCTTGTTACTTTTCCCCGCACACGCGGGGGTGATCCCTGCGGCTGGTTCTGCACTGCGATCGTTCGATCCTTTTCCCCGCACACGCGGGGGTGATTCCTGCTGAACTGCAAATGCTTGACGTAGGTTGTTCTTTTCCCCGCATACGCGGGGGTGATCCCGTTTCGCACGTCATGCTGTATGAAGATGCAGCCTTTTCCCCGCATACGCGGGGGTGATCCCAGCCGCGAGAACATGGGCGCCCTGGGCTACCGCTTTTCCCCGCACACGCGGGGGTGATCCCATCAGGATACCGCCAGCGGGAACAGGCTTGGTCTTTTCCCCGCACACGCAGGGGTGATCCCTGCACCATTCCTCAAAAATGGCGGTCTTGTCCCTTTTCCCCGCATGCGCGGGGGTGATCCTTGACCCGGGAAGTCCGGGAACACAACCACTTTCTTTTCCCCGCATACGCGGGGGTGATCCCGATGCACAGGACAAGCGGCTGGATGAGCTGGACTTTTCCCCGCACACGCGGGGGTGATCCTCCGAACTACCAGCCCTGGCACGGCATCACAAGCTTTTCCCCGCATACGCGGGGGTGATCCCTTGGTGGTCGCACCCATCTCCTTGGCCTTGTCCTTTTCCCCGCATACGCGGGGGTGATCCTGCCGGGTGAATGTCGGTGCTTGTGGTGGACAGCTTTTCCCCGCATACGCGGGGGTGATCCCTGGGTCGTCATGCCGTTCTTGGATGCCATTTCCTTTTCCCCGCACACGCGGGGGTGATCCTGGAGAGCCGGAAATCCGATACTACATGTGTGGCTTTTCCCCGCATACGCGGGGGTGATCCCGCCTACAAGATCTTGGAGGAGACCCTGAACCTCTTTTCCCCGCATACGCGGGGGTGATCCTTACGTTGTTCTCTATCAGATGTTATGTCTCAACTTTTCCCCGCACACGCGGGGGTGATCCCTTGCAGACCTGCCTGTTCTTCTTCAACTTCAACTTTTCCCCGCACATGCGGGGGTGATCCCGGAGGCGGCCAACTTGACCGGGCCGGGCTTGCCTTTTCCCCGCATACGCGGGGGTGATCCCAGTATATCGACCTGATGATCCAGTCCGACCGCCTTTTCCCCGCATACGCGGGGGCGATCCAAAAACGTAACGGCTGGGGTGGACAGAACACTTTCTCCGACATACTCAGAATACTATTTTTTCTCCGCAAAGCAAAAGCAGCGACCTTGTTCATTCAATCGAACCAGGTCGCTGCTTTTTGCATGTGTGAAATTTTAATGATTTACAGCGATGTTTTGCGATTTTTCCTGGAGCTCGGCTTGGATATCGGTGAGGCATTCCAACAAAAGGGGATTGAACGCGCCGCATTCTCCGTTCAGGATCATCCGCATGGCAGTCTCGTGGGAGAACGCCTCTTTGTAGCAGCGCTCACTGGTCAGGGCGTCGTACACATCGGCCAGGGAGACGATCTGCGCGCTGATGGGGATGTCATTGCCCTTGAGGCCGTCCGGGTAGCCCCGGCCATCCCAGCGCTGCGGGGTGGGGGTAAAATGGGCAAAAGATTGCAATAAAATCAAAAATCTGGTATGATAAAAAGACGTTTCGCATTGTATCTGTATAGGAGGGAAAAGCCATGCTGATTCCGGTTATTTTATTTATCATCGGCCTGCTCTGCCTGATCAAGGGCGGCGACTGGTTTGTGGATGGCGCTTCGGCGCTGGCCCGGCGGTTCCACCTGCCGGAGCTGCTCATTGGTGCCACGGTGGTGTCCATCGGCACCACCCTGCCCGAGGTGATGGTCTCCACCATGTCAGCGGTGTCCGGCCATGGTGAGATCGCCTACGGCAACGCCATTGGTTCTGTCATCTGCAACGCGGCGCTCATTGCGGCCATTACCATCGCCGTCCGCCCGGGCAAGGTGGACCGTAAGACGCTGGGGATGCCAGTGGCGTTCTTCTTTGCGGCGGCAGCCATCTACTGCGTGGCAGCCTACGGCTTTGGCAAGTTCACCCGGCCTATGGGCCTCATCATGCTGGCCCTGTTCGTGGCCTATATGGTGGCCAATGTGCTCCAGATGAAAAACGCCCCGGCGGGCGCTGAGGCTGAGGCCGAAGCAGAGGCTGCCGAGGAAGAAATGACCCTGACCAAAACGCTGGTGCTTCTGGTGGCGGGTGCCGTGCTCATCGCCGTGGGTGCCAACCTGCTGGTGGACAACGGTACCCTCATTGCCCAGGCGCTGGGCGTGCCCGAGTCCGTCATTGCACTGACCTTTGTGGCCCTGGGCACCTCGCTGCCCGAGCTGGTCACGGCCATCACGTCCCTCGTCAAGGGCTGCAGCGACCTCTCGCTGGGCAACATCGTGGGTGCCAACGTCTTCAATCTGGTGCTGGTCAGCGGCGCGTCCGTGACCATTGCGCCGTTCACCATCCCCCAGAGCTCCACCCTGTTTGGCATCAATTCCAGTCTGGTGCTGGACCTGCCCGTGATGCTGGCCGTCATGGTGCTCATGTGTGTCCCGGCGCTGGTGCGGGGCAAGCTCTCCCGGGTGCAGGGCGTGCTGCTGCTCTGCATCTATGCGGCGTTCTGCGCCATCCAGTTCACCATGTGAGCTGGGGCTGAAACGGAATCAAAACCACAAAAACGTCCCGCAGGGCCTGAACCCTGCGGGACGTTTTGCTGTATCATGACGAAAGATTACTTTGAATAAGACTCCCAGCGGACAGAGGCGTCCAGCTGGGCGGGGGTCAGGTTGAACACGGCGTCAATGAGGTCGGTGCGGAACGTGGCGTTGCCGGTGCCGTGGGCAAGACGGCTGGCCTCAGCCAGCTCTCCCGCAACCCCCATGGTCGCCGCCGCCGCGCAGGCCGCTGCAAAGGGCTGGCCGGGCATGGCCCCGCAGAACGCGCCCATGAGGGCGGTGAGCATACAGCCGCTGCCCGTGACGCGGGACATGGTGGCGCAGCCGTTGTGGAGCAGAATGGTTTCTCTGCCGTCCGTCAGCACGTCGATGGGGCCGGAAACGGCCACCACGGCCCCGGTCTGCACTGCCAGCGCTCTGGCAGAAGCCACGGTGCGGGGGAGGGTCTTCTCCGTGATCTGGTCGGCGTCGCTCACGTCCACGCCGCTGCCCGCCGCCCGGCGCTGGGCCAGAGCGCGAATCTCCGACGCATTGCCCCGGATGACCGCAAACTGCACGGCGTCCAGCAGCCGGGCCGATTCCGCCCGGCGGAGGCTGGTGTTGCCGGCACCCACAGGGTCAAAGACCACGGGTTTGCCTGCCCGGTTGGCCGCCTGCCCGCCCAAAATCATGGACTCCACTTTGTCGATGGCACCCAGATTGCACAGCAGAGCGCTGGCGGCGGCAGCGGTCTCCTGCACTTCCCGGATGTCCGAGGCCATGGTGGGGGAGCCGCCCACGGCCAGAAGGATGTTGGCGCAATCGTTGACGGTGACAAAGTTGGTGATGCAGTCCACCAGCGGGGCGCGGCGGTGCACCTGTTCCAGAGCAGAACCAAAGTTCATGGAGAAAAGCCTCCTTGTGTTATAAAAAAGAAGAGGTCTTGCCGGGGTCAATAAAGCCCTCGCCGTACACTTCGCCCGCCTCCGTGACCATGACCATGCAGCCGGGGTCGATGCGGTAGGCGGCGGTGCGGATGCGGTAGACCTGGGGCCGGGCGCAGACGCAGAGGAGCATCTGCCGCTCGGTGTGGGTGTAGGTGCCAATGGCCTTGAGCATGGTGGAGCCGCGCTCGCACTCGCGGGAGATCTCGTCGGCGATCTCCTGCCCTTTTGTGGTGATGATGGTGAGCATTTTGCTGGAAGAGCTGCCATACATGACCTTATCAATGACCAGCGAGGTGATGACCGTGGTGACGAGGCCGTACAGAACGGAATCCACCGTGCCGAACACGGGCCAGCCCAGCAGGATGACGACCAGATCAATGCCGCCCGTGACCGCCCCGATGGAGAGGTGGGGCCGCAGCACCTTGATGGACATGGTGAGGAAATCCGTGCCGCCGCTGGAAGAGCCCCGCATGTAGAGCAGGGCCAGCGCGAAGCCCCAGGTGACGCCTGCAAACAGGGCTGCCACCAGCGGGTCGCCGGTATAGCAGCCCACCCGGGCAAAGACGACATCCTGAAAAACGGTGCACCACACCATGCTCACCAGCGACTTTGCCAGAAAGGCCCGGCCCACAAAGCGGATGCTCAGGGCCACGAGAGGCAGGTTGAACACCAGTGTGGTGATGCCCACGGGCAGGTGCCACAGGTAGTTGACGATGAGGGCCAGGCCCGAGATGCCGCCGGGGGCAAAGTCTGAGCCGCGGGCAAAGTAGCAGATGCTGAGGGCATACAGGAACCCGGCAGCCAGATTGTACAGCTGGTCCACCACAAGGGTGCGCTTGTTCATAAAAATCGCCTCCCGGTATCAAAACGAAAAGAAATTACTGGATGGAAGCCGCCAGAGCGGGGATCTCGCTCAGATTCCCGATGTGGAAGCGGGCCGCGCTCTGGTCAAAGGGGAATCGCTCGTCCCGCAGGGCTGCCACAAGGCCCCCGGCGGCCGCGCCCGCCTGCACGCCGTAGGTGGAGTCTTCCACGATAAGGCATTCCTCCGGGCGGCGGCCAAGCCGCGCCATGGTGTGGAGATAAATTTCAGGATCAGGTTTGCTGGCTTCAAACTGCTCCCCGCTGACGATGACGGGGAAAAACTCCATCAGCCCGCACTCGCCCAGCACCTGCCGGATGTTGCTCATGGGGCTGGAGCTGGCCAACGCCAGCTGCAAGCCCATGGCCCGCAGCTGTTCCAGCATGGGGCGGGCTTCCGGGCGGAGGATATCGGGGAAGTGGATGGGCTCGTTTTCGTCGGCCTGCATCAGCTCTTTTTCAAACTCCGGGGTAAAGGGCACCCGGCAGAGCCTGGCCATAAAGCGGGGGTACTCCTGGCTGGACATGCCCACGGTGGGGTACATGCTTTCCAGAGTGACCCAGGGGTATTTTGTTTGCAGGTTGCGGGCCTGCATCCCGAGGTAGACGGGTTCGCTGTCGATGAGCACACCGTCCATATCAAAGATCACGGCCCGGATGGGGGATGGCATGGGAACGCTCCTTTCCGGCGAAAACAGGACATACGATCCATCTTATTATATCATGAAAATGGAGCTTGCCAAGGGGAAGAGAAAACGTGATGGCCCTGTTCGAGTCCTGTACCGTCCACATCGCTCCAACGTAAGTCAGGGACGGAACAAAAAAGAGAGCCGCCAACTTACGTTGGAGACTCTCTTTCGTCAAGTGGAGCATTGTCCACAGCAGTCGAACCTTTAAGCTGGCATATCGTTGCTGCGGTCAGAGCGCTTTAAGCCGAGAAACGGCGGCACCTCGGAACGCTTCATTCCTTGCTCGTGTGCTTTTTTCAGTTGATATTCGTGCAGAGCAATGCTGTCCAGCAGATCACGCTGATTTTGGGAGGCTGCATAATAATCGACTCCGAACCGTTTGCAGACAGCACTGAGTTGGTCAAGCATTTCAACAGCAGTAGGGGACATTCGTTTGACTTCGATATCCATAAAAATTCCTTTTCCTAAAGGCGTGAGGGCAAGAACCGTCCCGTGGCCACAAATTTTCAATTCTTGAAAATTTTCTGCCCCTTGGGACAGCTTCTTGTTGGGGCGTGCGGTGCCCCAAACCCTGCTGTTGAGGTTGCGACAAACCAGGAGTTATCGAACCGCACTTGTGATTTCTTCTAATGTGTCCTGGCGAAGCCACTTTCCAAATACTTGAGAATTCTTTGACGGCAGATAACCCAAATTCGTATATCCCAGCTTCTTCAAAAGGCTCATACTTGGAATGTTCTCTCTTTCAGTAAAACAGATAAAATCCCACTGAGGATAGTGCTTGTGTAAATACTCAATTAAAGAGGACAAGGCTTCATAGGCGTAACCGCTTCGGTGAACTTTATAAGAAAATGTGTACCCTAAAGAAATTGTGCCCTCGTTAGGCATAACGACGATTTCGCCAATCATGACATCCGTTTCTCTTAATGCAACACTAATCATAGTCGGCGATGCGATATTCAGGGCATTGTCTTTATTACGCTCGATCAAAGCAACAATATCCTTATAATCTTTCGTCTGGCCTCGTTGATATTTCGAGCATCGCTCGTTATTTCGATAATCAACCATCTGAATCGCATCTTTAGGACTTACATTTCTTAGTCTGAGCCGATTTGTTTCTAAAAAGGTCATCTTCTCATCCTTTCACATTCCGGCTTATGGGCCGAGTAGCCCTTTCTCAAAACCCCCTGTAAACAAAAAACGTACCCGAACCCTTTCTCGTAAAGAATCGGGTTCGAGTACGAACTGTATGGTGGGCCAGGCAGGACTTGAACCCGCGACCAAGCGGTTATGAGCCGCCAGCTCTGACCAACTGAGCTACTGGCCCGCGAACGCGGTGCGCTGCCGCGTGTGGACTGACTATAAGTATACCAAAAAAATCCGGAAATGCAAAGCCCTCCGGGCGAATTTATTTTGTGCGGCGGGCGTCGAGCTTGCCCAGCATGAACTCATCGAGCATCTCGGGCTGGAACAGCGGCTCCTTGTAGCCGAAGGCCTCCCGGATGAAGATGAGAGTCACGATGGTCTGACGGCCCGGGTCCAGCCGGAGGGTGTAGAGGGTGTCCAGCGGCTGCTGGGTGGGCTGGTGGAGGGTCAGGTGAAGGGTGAAGCCGCCGTCGTTCTCCCGGCGGCACTCGTAGGCGAAAAGGTCGTCGGGGCTGTGCTGGTCGAGCCGGTCGAAGCAGTCGTCCAGCGGCAGGTCGGTGCGGAACTCGGAAAGGCCGCTGGGGCCGTACTGGCTGCGGCGGCCTTTGTCCTGCTTCGCCAGCAGGAATACGATGAAGCCGAGGATGGCGGCCAGAAGCAGGATGGAAAAAACAGCGTTCATGGATGTCCTCCGATGGAATTTGAATCATGTTTTCCTTATTGTAACACAACCCGCCCCAAATTGTGTTATAATATTTGAAAAATTCCAAAAACTGATGGGGAGCCTGCGCCCTTTCTGCGGGCGGGAGGGACGATATGAAACTCAGATTCACGCGCAAGACATGGTATTTCCTGCTGCTGGCTTCGGCTGCGGCCTCCATGCTCAACGGCTTTGCCGTCCTGAGCGGGAACAGCTTCGGACTCATCGAGCAGATCGCATTTGCGATGGCGGGCATCTCGGCCCTCTTCCTCGCCGCCGAGAAAGGCTCGGCGGGCTGGGAGAAGCGGAACTTCACCGGTGTGTTCGTTCTGCTGATGGTCAGCTACATGGTCAACGGCTGGGCGGGCTACCTCTGCTCGGCGCTGGCGTGGCCGCTGCTGTTGAGCACCGAGTACAAGCGGGGAATGGCTGTCCAGCGCCAGCTCCAGCTGGTGGGTGCGGCGGAGGCCCTCCACCTGCTCTTCCTGCTGATGGCGAAGTACGGCGGCATGGCCGCGCTGGGCTTCTGGACGAATCTGCTCTGGGTGCTGCTGGCCTGCGCCCGGGGCTGGGCAGCACTGAGCCTCTACAAGATGCAGGAGGACGCATGACGCAGCGGCGGAGAAAGCGCCGCAGCCGCTTCGGGCGGCGGGCCTTTCTGGCGGGGGCAGGCTGTGCCGCGCTGGCCGGCGCGGGGCTGATGCTGCGCCGGGGGCAGACTGTCTCGGCCCTGTCGGTGCCTGCCCCGGAGGCAGAGCCGAACGCCGCTCTGCCTGCAGGAGAGTGGCGGGCTGTCTGGGTGAGCTATCTGGAATGGGCCGGGATGGATTTTTCCTCGGAAGAAGCCTTCCGGGCCGGGGCGGCGGCCCTGATGGACAACTGCCTGTCCATCGGGCTGAACACCGTCATCGTGCAGGTGCGGCCCTTCGGGGATGCCCTCTACCGCAGCAGACTCTTCCCGTGGAGCCATGTCTGCACCGGGGAACAGGGGAAAGACCCCGGCTTCGACCCGCTGGACGTCCTCATCACCGAGGCCCACAGCCGGGGGCTTTCGCTGGAAGCGTGGGTCAACCCCTACCGTCTCCGTTCCTCGGCGAAGATGCCCGCCGTGCTGGCCGAAAGCAGCCTCGCCAACACCCATCCCGAGTGGGTCTGCGCTGTGGGCGAGGGGCTGTACCTGAATCCGGCCCTCCCCGAGGCGGCGGACTATGTGGTGCAGGGAGTGGCCGAGCTGGTGCAGAACTATGCCGTTGACGGCATCCACTTCGACGACTATTTCTATCCCACCACCGACCCGGCGCTGGACGCGGCCCAGTTCGCCTCCAGCGGCGCAGGGAACTTGGACGAATGGCGGCGGCAGAATGTCACGGCGCTGGTCAAGGCGGCCCACGACGCCGTGAAAGCCGCCGATGCCACCCTCCGCTTCGGGGTCAGCCCGCAGGGCAACCCGGACAACGACATCTCGGAGCAGTACAGCGACATCCGGACATGGCTGACGGCAGAGGGGGAGAATGCCGTGGTGGACTACCTCTGCCCGCAGGTCTATTGGGGCTATGGCTACACCCTCCGGTCCGGCAGTACCCGCTTCGCCTTCGAGAACATCGTGCCCGAGTGGCTGGCTATGCCCCGGGCGGCGTCCACGGCCCTCTATTTCGGGGTGGGGGCCTACCGTGTGGGCAGCGGCGACGGCGGGGCCAACGAGGACAGCCTGAGCCAGTGGTGCACCGGCAGCGCCCTTGCCCGGCAGGTGGATGACCTGCGCCGTCTCGGTGCGGGGGGATGGGCGCTCTACCGGTACGATTCGCTCTTCCGGCCTGCCCAGCCGGAGCCTGCCGCCGCCGAGCGGGCTGCGCTGGCCGCGCTGACTGTGGGCTAAGGCCTTGTATGGAAAATAAAAATGCGGTATACTATAGCAATCGTGAGCAATCGTGCAAAAACAATGTTTTGAGGATAAAAAGTCATGAAAAAGACAAAGCGAATCGTACTGCTCGTTCTGGCGGTGGTGGTATTGCTGCTGGCGGCGTATGCGGGAAAGACCGTGCTGGACCTGAAGAACAGCGCCGCCACGGAGGTGCAGGAGGAGGACAGCACCCGCTGGGCCGAGCTGACCAGCGACCCGCTCACCCTCGAGGGCATCGCCGACGGCTCGGCCAAATACGCCTCGGCGGCGGTGAACGGCAGCCTGAATCTTGTGTTCAACGGCATCTGGAGCCGCCAGACCGACTATTTCACCGTCCCGGGCGGCAGCCTGACCATCACCGGCTATGGCACCGCCGAGGGCACCCAGCGGTATAAAATATCCGTCTGGCAGAAGGTGGCCGGCGGCGCACAGTACGTCAACGACAGCACCTATTACTTCAAGACCGACGGCCAGAACTACCGCTGCGTCATCTCCGGGCTGGACCCGGCGGCCAGCTACCGGCTGACCATCTCCTACGATTCCAGCCGCTACTACCTCTACGGCGGACTCAAGGCGGAGGGCATCGCGGCATGAAGACACAGACGAAAAATTCGCTCATGCTGATGCTCTGCGCCTTCATCTGGGGCACGGCGTTCGTGGCCCAGAGCGCAGGCTCCGGCATGGGGGCCTATTCCTTCCTCGCGGGGCGGAGCTGGCTGGCTGTCCTCGTGCTGCTCCCGACGATGGCCGCCTTTGATGCCCTGCGCAAAAAGCAGGGCGCGGCCTACGGCTGGCCCAAGGAAAGAGCGGAGCGGAAGACCCTGCTGATGGCGGGCCTCGTCTGCGGCACCCTTCTGTTTGCGGCCTCTGCGGCCCAGCAGATCGGCATCACCATCAACCCCTCCACGGCCAAGGCGGGCTTCCTGACGGCCATGTACGTCGTGCTGGTGCCGGTGTTCGGCCTGTTTCTGGGCCGGAAGGGCAGCGCCCAGCTCT
>ERZ825159.764-NODE-764-length-37389-cov-41.302834_pt1 | contig 37389 bp, 26 predicted proteins | sample MGYA00519932_ERZ825159 | MGnify/ENA primary metagenome ERZ825159 (study PRJEB31778, sample SAMEA3449191) | human gut metagenome | biome: human gut; feature: human-associated habitat; material: faeces | place: United Kingdom | collected 2010/2012 ... | reverse complement strand
CACTATGTCACCATTCGCAAGATGCTTCAGCTCGTGGGAAAGACTGCAAAGCTGAAGTATCGCCCCATCTGCCTGCCACTGGGGCTTGCAAAGCTGGCGGCTCCATACTATGAACGTCGAAGCCTGAAGGAGCGAAAGCCGCTGTTTTTCACCCCATATTCCGTTTCCGTTCTTGCCTCAAACGGCCGCTTCAGCCATGCTGCTGCGTCGGAATGCTTTGCGTATCATCCGCGCCCGGTGGAGGATACCTTGCAGGACATGACAGCCTGGCTTTTGGGGCAGAGGAGAACGGACGAAGTGTGACCTCACCTCAACAAAAAGCACCTTGAGCAGGCTGCACATGCAACTGATATGCTTTGCGATCTCAGCTGCCATCAACAGGCTGTCCTCCGCCCTTTGCTGCGGGTGAGCTTCGCCGTGATAAACAATTCTGGACGGAGGAAAGAAGATGAAAACAGGGAAAAAACTACTCACAGGATCACTTTTAACGCTTTGCACCGCTCTTTAGGGGCGCGGGCAAATAGCCCCGCGCCCCATTCGCTGTCTTCCCAGAAAAAGACGGCTGTTCCTCAAAAGAACAGCCGTCCCATTTTTTCTGTTGATATGTATCTGAAATCAGACCACAAACAGGTACAGGAGATATCTACAAGTCTGTTTGTCAGCCCATATCGGCGGATAGAGCCTTGCTGATTTGGGCTTGCAGTGCCTCCGCCTGCTTCTTTTCCGTGATCGCACCCACGATGGGGTCGCCCACGATGTTGCCGTTCCTGTCAACCACATAGGTGGTGGGATAGGCAAAGATATTGGTGGTGAACTTGCCGGCCTCTCCATCGGAAGCGAAATACACGTTCTGATAGGTCGCGCCCTTCTTGGCAAGTACATCCTTGGCCTCGGAAATGGCCGTCTCGTTGCCGTCCAGCGTGAAGGTGTTGACGCCGATGAGGGCGCCGCCCTTCTCCGCAAGCTCCTTGTTCAGCGCGTCCAGCTCGGCAAGCTCCCCTACGCAGGGGTTGCAGGTGGTAAACCAAAAATTCACAACGGTGACGGCGTTTTTGGCGAACAGCTCGCTGCTCTTCACCGTGTTACCGTCCAGATCCTTGCCCTCAAAGGCGGGAAACTTCTGCATACTGCCATCGTCAGGCGGCGTGGTCATATCGCTGCCCGCCGGGACGCTCGTATTGTCATCACTATCAGGCGTCTCTGACAGCCAGGGATACTTTGTCTCCAGCTCCGCCCGCTGGTTCTCAATATCCTTGATCTTGGTGGCCTCGCCGGTGAGCAGCGTCAGCTCCTCCTCGGTGAACTGATCCTTGGCATTCTCGATGGTCTTAAGCAGAAAATCGCCGTAGTTGCCGCCGTCCTCTATCATGGCCATGCCCTTATCGGCTGCCTTAAAGACCTTTTCCCAAAGAGCTGTGTTTTCCGACAGGATGGCATTTTCCTGCGCCATCAGCTGCTCGTACAGCGCTTTTGCCTCCTCGCCGCCATCATTGCCGTCTGTGTCCTCTGCGGGCTTTGTGCCACAGGCGACCATACCGGCGGCCAGCACCAGCGCCAGCAGCAGTGTGATGATTTTCTTTACGTTCATTTTGTTTCCTCCGTTTTTAATGTATTTGCAGGTTCTACAGGTTCTTTTTTGCCGTCTCCAAAGCCGTAGCGGAAACTGACGGCGTTGGTGGGACAGGCGCGGATGCACATCCCACAGCGGATGCACTCGGTATGGTTGGGCGTTTTTGTCACGTCCACATCCATTTTGCAGGCCTTGGCGCATTTTCCGCAGGAGACGCATTTGTTCCTATCCACCTTCATCTGGAAGAGGGACACCCTGTTAAACAGCGCGTAAAACGCACCCAGCGGGCACAGCCACTTGCAGAAGGGCCGGTAAAATACGATACTCAGCACGATCACTGCCAGCAGGATGCTGAATTTCCAGGTAAACAGGCTGCCCAGCGCCGCCCGGATGCCGGAATTGGCAAGGGACAGTGGGATGGCCCCCTCCAGCACGCCCTGGGGGCAGAGATACTTACAGAAGAAGGGGTCACCCATGCCTACGTCGTTGACGAGAAACGCCGGCAGCAGGAAGACCATCACCAGCAGCACGGCGTACTTGAGGTACGTCAGGGGCTTGAGCTTTTTTGTTGAGAGCTTCTTCGTGGGGATCTTATGCAGCAGCTCCTGAAACCAGCCGAAGGGACACAGGAAGCCGCAGATGAAACGCCCCAGCAGCACGCCCAGCAGAATGAGAAAGCCTGTGATATAATAGGAGAAGCTGAACTTGGAGGACCCCACCACCGCCTGAAACGCCCCGATGGGACAGGCGCCGGAGGCTGCCGGGCAGGAGTAGCAGTTCAGCCCCGGCACGCAGACGGTCTTGCCCGCGCCCTGATACAAGCCGCCCTTGAGAAAGTTCGGCAGGTGCAGGTTGGTCAATAAGGCCGCCCCCGCCTGTATCCAGCCCCGAAAACGGGCCAAAAGATGGGACACGCCCGAAGTATTCTTCTTATCCAATGCCCACACACTCCAGACATAATTTGATCGCTTTGCTCAGCACCGTGGCGGCCTCGCCCCGCCAGACGCCGAAGCACAGCATGGCGGCTCCCGCCAGCAGCAGCGTGACCTGCGCTGCTGCCTTCTTCCTGTGACTCATTTTGATCACCCTTTCCTGTTTCTGCGGCCTATCATAGCGCAGGCGGGTTAAAATCTTTGTTAAGAACAGAAATTTAACACAAATTTTATCCGGCTCTGCTATAATAGGAGACAACCTGTTCATTAAGGAGGCAACTATGCACCTTTTGATTGTAGAGGACGAGCGCGCCCTGTGCGACACCGTCGCCCGCAGCCTGCGGCGGTCGGCCTACAGCGTGGATTGCTGCTACGACGGCGAGAAGGCGCTGGAGCTGCTGGAAACGGAGCGGTACGATCTGGTGCTGCTGGATCTGAACCTGCCGAAAAAGGACGGAATGACGGTGCTGCGCACCCTGCGGCAGACCGACAGAGAGACACCTGTGCTGATCCTCTCGGCTCGCGGCGAGGTGGAGGATAAGGTGACGGGTCTGGATGCCGGCGCCAATGACTATCTGGCGAAGCCCTTCCATCTGGCGGAGCTGGAGGCGCGCATCCGCAGCCTGACCCTGCGGCAGTTTACCCAGCAGGATGTGGTGCTGCGCTGCGGGCAGCTCACCTTTGATGCCCGTGCGCGGGCAGTTTCCGCCAACGGGCAGCCCCTGACGCTGACCCGCAAGGAGACGGGGATCCTGGAATACCTGATGGCGCATCAGGGCCGGCCGGTGAGTCAGGAGGAGCTGATGGATCACGTCTGGGACAACAGCGTGGACAGCTTCAGCAACTCCATCCGCGTCCACATCTCCGCCCTGCGGAAGAAGCTGCGCACCGCGTTGGGCTACGACCCTGTCCGCAACCGCATCGGCGAGGGCTATCTGATGGGAGGGGACGAAGAATGAAGCGGCTTTCCCTGCAGTGGCGCATCACACTGATGTCCGTCCTGCTCATCGGCATCACCTGCGTGGCCATGAATCTGCTGCTCTGTTCCTCCGGTGTGTACTATATGGACACCATTGCAGACAGCTTACAGGGCAGCGGCACGGTGATCCTGAATGAGGAAGGTACGGCAAGCTTTGACCCGCAGCTCGTTGCGCCCAGCGAGGAGCTGACCATCGTTGTCGATGGGGCGCAGGGACGCTTCCGCACCACCAACTGGTATATCACGGCTATAGTGACACTGCTCAGCGGAATTTTGGCCTATTTCGTCAGCGGGCGAGCCCTCAAGCCCCTGCACAGCTTCGCCTCTCAGGTAGAGAAGGTGCAGCTGAACAATCTGGCGGATGTGAGGATCGATGAGGACGTGCTGCCGGAATTCCGGCAGCTCAGCCACTCCTTCAACCAGATGCTGGAGCGGTTGAACAACGCCTTTACCGCCCAGCGGCAGTTTACCGGCAATGCCGCCCACGAGCTGCGCACGCCGCTTGCGCTGATGCAGGCGCAGCTGGAGCTGTTTTCCGCAGAGCACACCGATGTGCTGCCGGAGACGGCGGAGTTTCTCCTGCTTTTGCGGGAGCAGACGGAGAGACTGACGCAGATGACCAAAACGCTGCTGGAAATGAGCAATTTGCAGCAGGTGGCGCGGAACGAGCAGATTCAGCTTATCCCAATGATCGAGGAGATCTTCACAGACCTCGCCCCGCTGGCAGAAAAGCGCGGTGTCACGCTAAAAGCGGAGGGCGACGGCGTTATGACCGGCAGCGACGCGCTGATCTATCGGCTGATCTTCAACCTGACGGAGAACGCCGTCAAGTACAACCGCCCTGGCGGCTCGGTGCGGGTCTACGTCACACAGGAGACGGAAAAACTCCTGATCCGCGTTTCCGACACCGGCCGCGGCATTCCGGAGGAATTTCAGCGGAGCATCTTCCAGCCCTTCTTCCGGGTGGACAAGTCCCGCAGCCGGGAGTACGGCGGCGTGGGGCTGGGACTTTCGCTGGTGTGGGAGATTGCCGATCTCCACGGCGGCTCCGTTTGGGTGGAGGAAAGTTCGGACAAGGGCACGACCATCGCGGTGGAGCTGCCGATACAGTGAAGCTGCATCTCACATAAAGCAATAAGCCGCGCAGCGGGAGCACCCTTCGGGCGCTCCCGCCTTATCTTAGCATTTTGAATGACTTTGTATTTTCCCAAAGGCCCCCGCTTCGGCGGGGCCCTTGTCTTTTCACCTTTCGTTTCCCGCTGCGTAGGATAGACTGTACGGAGTCGCCCGGCTCCGCATACTACGGATACGGAAAAGGGAGTGTCTATGCAATCATCTGTCCTTCAGGGGATATTGCTCCCCTTCTGGGGCACGTCGCTGGGTGCGGCGTGCGTATTCTGCCTGCGAAGAGCGCCCTCCGCCGTTCTGCGCCGCGTGCTGGAGGGCTTCGCCGCCGGGGTGATGACCGCCGCCTCGGTGTGGAGCCTGCTGCTGCCCGCTATCGACTGGGCGGACATGGGCCGCTGGTCCTTCCTTCCGGCGGCGGGCGGTTTCTGGCTGGGGGTGCTGTTCCTGCGGCTGCTGGAGCGCCTGCTGCCGGAGGCTGTTACCGACCGTTCCACCACCATGACCCTTCTGGCGGTGACGCTGCACAACATCCCGGAGGGGATGGCGGTGGGTGCGGCCTATGCCGGATGTGTGGCGGCAGGAGCCGCCGCGCCCGCTGCGGCGTTTACGCTGGCGCTGGCCATCGCCATCCAGAATGTGCCGGAGGGCGCCATTGTGGCCCTGCCCCTGCGTACCGCCGGTGCGGGGAAGGGGAGAGCCTTTTTGGGCGGCGTGCTCTCCGGCGTGGTGGAGCCCCTGGCCGCCGGCGTGACGGTGCTGGCGGCGGCGCTCATCGTTCCGGCACTGCCCTGGCTGCTGGGCTTTGCCGCCGGGGCCATGCTCTATGTGGTGGCCGCCGAGCTGCTGCCTACGCGCGGTGACCCCGGCCCGGGGGCGCTGGCCTTTGCCGCGGGCTTTACCGTAATGATGATCCTGGACGTGGCATTGGGGTAGGGAGGAGGGTTGACAACGGCCAATTCCTGTAATATAATGTCGCTGACAAGTAAATAAACAGTCTGTTGATCCAATGTCGCCGGCGGCCGTACAGCCCACCACGGGCCAGGCGTCGGCATAGAAGGAAAGGGGTGGCCAAACCCCGCACGACCGGTACTGTGAGCGCAAGGATGCACCGAAGCGGCGAGAGCCGCCGGGACGAAAGTCCGCCATTGTGGGTAAGCCCATGAGAAGGTAGGCTGCAAACGAGGAGGGATGTCTGCCCCCCGCGGCGCGAGCCAGGAGAATTGCATTGTGTAGGACAAAGTTGCAGCGGGCGCGCTCTCCGTGTGCGGGAATCTTGTACCACCATGTAGATGTACCACGCTGACCTCCTGAACGGGAGGTCGGTGTTTTTTGCACCACCTTTTTCGCGGCCGGCCCTTTTGGGCGGGCGGCGGGGGCGGCGATGTCTTTCCGTGGTGCAGGGGTCGTATCTATTGCGTTCGCTGTCCGGCTTTGCGCCGGGCAGCGTTTCATTTTCGCGGGACAGAGTGCACTCTGTCCTGTTTTTCATGCCCTGCATGAAAAATACTCTCCTTGCCAGACTGACACGCTGCCATACACAGCGAAGCGGTGCGGAAAACTCGACTGTCAAGCTGAGGCGCCGTGCGCTTTCCATCTGACCGTGAAACTGTGCAGACGAGTCCCCTTTGTCAAGCTGAGGCGGCCATTGGCCGCGTGCTTTTCCATAAGTGGGGCGGGGATGTTGCCGCATCCCCGCCCACCCCCTCACGTCGACAAAAAATTTACATAAAGGAGAAAGAGACATGAAGAAGAGAGTCATAAGCTGGCTGCTGACCGTCGTGATGGTCGTCAGCCTGCTGCCCACCTCCGTGTTGGCCGACACGCTGGCCGCGGATCAGGAGCAGCAGACCCAGCAGGAACAGATAGCTCCGGTGGACACGGAGAACACCGTCCCTGCCGAGAATGAGGAGACGCAGGAGCAGCAGGAGCCTGCTCCGGAAACGCCTGTGTCCCGGTCTGCCCGCAGCGGCGGCACGGCGCTGGCGCTGGCGGAAGGAACTGTCAGCTCCGCGAAGGAGTTTGCGGCGATGGACGCCAGCGGCAGCTATACGCTGACGAAGGATATCATCGTCACCGAGCCCTATGCCAGCGACTTTTCCGGCACCTTTGACGGCAACGGCCACACCGTGACGCTGGCGATCAGCGGTGATAGCGACTATCAGGCGCTGTTTGCAAAGCTGGCTGCCGGTGCAGTTGTGAAAAACGTTACGGTCGAGGGAAAGGTGACCGGTAAGAAATGTGTAGCAGGCATTGCTGGACAGGCTACTGATGCAACGATAACTGGCTGCGCGAATAAAGCTGATATTCTGGCTACCGACCGTTATGTAGGGGGCATTGTCGCTGAGTCGAAGAATACGAGTATCAGCAATTGCTACAACACTGGAACGATTTCCAGCGATCGAAGCGATAAGGGCGTGTGCTTAGGCGGCATTGTAGGAAATGCTACAAATAACACCGGCGGAGGAACAACGGTTACAAATTGCTATAGCATAGGGACAATTTCTGCAACTGCGGATACATCGAATTACGCCGCTATCGCCGGTTGGTGCTACAACTCCACCGTGACGAATTGCTACTATCTGGATACCACGGCATCTGCCGGTGCCAACGGCAATAGCCAGACGGCAACGTCAAAAACCGCCGATGAAATGAAATCCCCCGCGTTTGCGGCTTTGTTAGGGGATGGCTTCATGGTCAAGAGCGGGGACTATCCCGCCCTCAGCTGGGAGACCCCCACCGCGGCGGTACGCTTTACCATTGCTCCCGCGAATGCCACGCTCGAAATCAACGGCGGCACTTATACCGGCTCCACCACCGTGGCGCTGCCTGCCGCCGATGCACCGTATTCCTATACCGTGTCCTGCCCCGGCTACACGCAGCAGACCGGCAGCGTGACCGTGACCGATAAGGACAACCCCGTGGCTGATCCTGCCAATGTTACTGTTACGCTGGCGGAGGATGCTGCACAGTGGGTCACCGTGACCTTCACCGTGACTCCGGAGAATGCCACGCTCACCCTCAAGGACGGCGAGACGCAGGTTGCGCCCACCGAGGGAACGACCTATCAGATGCTGAAGGGTCACGCCTATACTTACACCGCCGAGACGACCGAGGAGGGCTATGAGCCCGCCTCCGGCACCGTGACTCCCAACGAGAACAGCACCCAAACCGTGGCGCTGAAAAAGGTGCAGAGCATTGCGGTGACCAAGGCTCCCACAAAGACGGAGTACTACAAGGGCGATGCCGAACTTGACCTGACCGGCATGGTCCTCACGGTGAACTATGATGGCACCAATGAAACCCGCACCATTGAAGGCGACTATGCCGCCGCCGGTGTGACCTGTGAGGGCTTTAGCACCGAAAATCCTACAGATAGCCAAATCGTCACTGTCAAGTACAGGGGCAAAACCGCCACCTTTACCATCAAGGTGAAGGACGCAATGCTCTTTGCTGACTTTTTCACGGGACTCAATGGCATTGCCACAGCGCAAAACAGCACCTCCTACAAATTTGAGCCGGTGCTGCTGGATGGCGGTTATGTCCTGAAATCCACCAATGAAAAGAAGGGCAACACCACCTCCAGTCTGACCCTGACCTTTGCCAAGGCTGCCCAGTTGACCTTTGACTGCAAAACCGACTCCGAAAAAAATTATGATGGCCTGCGCGTAGATATTAACAATCAACAGGGAAACCAATTTGGTTCAACCGGCGGCGGATACAGTGGTGAAAAGCAAGATTGGAAAGAGTTTTCCATCGCTGTAAATGCCGGGGATAAGGTCACCGTAAACTACCGAAAAGATAGCAGCGGGGACAAGGGGCAAGATTGCATTTGGCTGCGCAATTTCCGCGCCGAGGTGCTGCCCACCGTGCGCTTTGATGTCAAGGATGCGGCAGGAACGGCAATTGATGCCACTGTGACGCTGAAAAAGGGCTACACCGGCCTGACAGCGGGTACAGACGGAAGTTATGCCCTGACAGTTGGCGAAAAATACACCTATACGGTGGAAAAGAAAGGCTACGAAAAGGTAACGCAGGAGTTTACCGCCCAAGAGGGGAACAACACCATTACCGTTACCCTTGTCAAGCTGCCGGTCATTACCCTGAAGTTTACCCCCGATGATGCGGCGGTAACACTGAAACAGGGAAACACCACCGTTTACAAGGAGTCTGCGGACAGCGAAAAAGGCAAGAATGTCTATATCGCTGCCAAGAATACCGACTACACCTACACCGTCAGCAAGTTTGGCTATGAGACGGCCACCGGCACGATCAGTGTTGCGACCACCGATGTGAACAAGACCGTCAAGCTGACCGAGTTGGCAAAGCAGACGGTGACCTTCAACATCACCAAGCCGGAGGGCGTGAACGCCGAACCGACCATCACCGTCAAGTCCGGCAGTATCACCGCCTACACGGGCAGCGGCGCGAACTGCACTCTCCCCGCCGGGGACTATACCTACACGGCCAAGTTGGATGGCTGCGATACCTTGTCTGGGAGTTTTGTGGTCAAGGCTGCCAAGACCATAGGCCTGGAGTTCGTCAAGTCGCTGACCTTTAACGATTTCTTTGCCGGCCTGGACGGTATCACCGCCGAGAACGGCACACGATATGGCTTTGAACCGGTACGGGCTGCTGGTGGGAACTATTTGGAGAGCAATAGAAGGAGTTACGGTGCGACTTCCTTGACCCTGACGGCGACAGAGTCCCGCTTGGTGTCCTTCCGGTATCTTGCAAAGGGAAATAAAGCCGAATATTCATGGGAAGACGATTCTGCCTTTACCGTGAAAAAGGGTACTACTCTGCTGACAGCCTACGAGGAGAACGGTTGGAAAACCTTTAGCACGGTGTTGAATAAGGATGAAAAACTCACCTTGTCTTTCAGCGAAAGTGGCAGCAGTTACTATGTCCGGCTCAAGGATTTTGCCGCCGCCGCAGCCCACACCCTCACCCTTAACACTCCCGACGGTGCAACGGTGGTGCTGAAGGACCGTAGCGGCGCGGAGATCACCGGCAAAAACGGCGCATACACCGTTGCCGCCGGTACCTATGCCTACACCGTCAGCAAGTTCGGCTACGAGACCAAGACGGGGAACATCACCGTTAGCGCCGATGTGAACGAGACCATCACGCTGAGCGAACTTGCCACCCGTACCCTGACCTTTGCCGTAACTCCGGCGGACGCCACGGTGACCGTGACCCACCCCGTGGGCGGCACGATCACAGCAGACGAGAACGGCGCATACATCGTCTACGCCGGCGAGACGTATGCCTATACCGTCGCCAAGGCGGACTATATCACGGTCAGCGGCAGCTTTACCGCTGCCAAAAACGACACCATCACGGTAACACTGACCTATGCCGGTGAGGGATGGGACGGCACGACCAAGACCGCGCCCACGCAGGACGAGAGCGGTGTCTACCTGATCGATACCGCCGCGAAGCTGGCCTGGTTTGCCGATGCCGTCCAAAACGGGCAGAGAGATATCAGCGCCAAACTCACCGCCAACATCAACCTCAACGGCAAGACCTGGACGGCCATCGGCACCAGTAGCAATAAGTTCGCCGGCACCCTGGACGGCGATAATTACACCGTTAGTGGACTCGTTACAACCGGCCTTGTGGGGGAACTTGCAGAGGGCGGCGTAGTTGAAAATCTGCGTGTGAATTGCGCGATTGTCAGTACTTCGTCGCTTTTGGGAGGTGTTGCCAATTCCAGTGCAGGAACGATACGGAACTGCATGGTCAGTGGTAGTATCACGTTCTCCAGCGGGGGATATAATGGCGCATCGGCAATCGGCGGCATTGCTGGACGGAATACCGGCAACGGTGTGATTAGTGGTTGCGTTAGTAGGGCTGTCGTCAAGGATGCTTACGATAATAGTACATATGGTACATCCGCATCTTTGGGAGGCATTGCCGGATATGCATACGGTGTTGTCGAGAACTGCTATTTTACCGGTACTCTCGCGGTAAAAAAGACGCAGCCGAATAAGATTATCAATCAAAAACGCGGCGGCCTTGTAGGCGAACTGAACGCTAATGCAGAGCTCAAGGGTTCCTATGTGGCAGGAGAGTTCGCAATAGCAGATGAGAGTAAGTTCGGTGCGGTGGTAGGCAAGGTGAACTCCGGCGCCACCATCACCAACTGCGCTTATCTGGACACCGTCGCACCACAGGCCGCGGCGGATGGCACCACCAGCGGCATGACCGCCCATACCGCGGACTATATGCGCTCCGCGGAGTTCGCCGTGGACATGGGCATGAATCAGGATGACGGTACCCTCAACGGCGGTTTCCCCGTTCTGCCCTGGCAGGGCGGCACCGTGCTCTCCGCCGACGACCTGCGGGCCGTCAGCCAGGCCCAGCAGAGCCTGTCCCTGCGGGGCATGAGCGCCGCCGACGCCGCCAAGAAAGCCAAGGCCGACTGGTACGCCGAGAATGTGCTGGGACTCTATGACCTTGAGAACTATAACGATAAGGCCGACCTCTGTGAGCAATACGGCATCGAAGAGCCCGGCGAAGCGGTCACGGACCTGCACGACTACTTCCTGACCGCCCTGCAAAAGCACTTCTATAAGGAACTGGGGCTCGATGCCGAGAATGCAGACCTTCTGAAGGCCGATGCCACCGGCGTCTACCAAATCAAGGGCATCGAGGCTGTCACAGTCATGCTGGACGATATGGAGAGCGACGAAAAGGTGCCTTGCGACTGCACCACCAGCCTGATACTGCCGTCCACCGTACAGGTAACGGTGAACGGCGCGGAAAAGACTGTTGACATTGACTGGAAAAGCGACAACGGCCTGGTGACCGTGAAGGACGATGGGACTGCCGCCATCACCGCGCCTGCCGGCGGCAAGGCTACTGTCACCCTCAAGGCCACGCTGACCTCCGGCAGCGAGAGCAAGGTCAAGACCTTTACCCTCTGCCTGTGGTCCAAAGCGGCGGAGCAACAGCAGACACTGGACGACATCGCCGCCGTGATCACCGCACGCAATGCGGCGGTGCGGCCTTTGCAGGGGGTGGGCCTCTACAACGACACCACCGACGCCAACGGCAAGGGTGTTGAAAAAGCCTTCCGCCGCCTGCTGGAGGAGATGGGCTACGAGGATGTGGCAGACAAGGCTGTCATTACCTATACGGACGGCAGCGCTAAAGCCAGCGGTTTTGACGGTGCGGCACATAAGTACATCACCGCGAACGGCGATGTCAAGTTCTTTGACGGCGCTGTCCAGCTGAAGGAGGCGTATTACGCCGGCCTGGAGTTCAAAGTCGCCTACGGCGGTGCGGAGAAGACTATCACCACCCGCGCGATCGTGGGCCGCAGCTTTGACGATGTGCAGGAACAGCTGACGGAAGCTGCCAAAACGCTGACCTGGGAGATGATCCGCGGCGAGAACACCAACGAAGCGGAGACGAACACCACCGGCGCCTGGGATCGCCACGCCGTGGTTGGCGGCATTACCTCCAATTTGACGTTGCCCTACAGCATCTCCGGCCGCTACGATATGCAGGTCCAGTGGGCTGTTGTGGATGTCGCGGAAGACTCCAACTGCCTGTATATCAGCAGCGATAAAGACAGCGCCTCCGGCGTGGGCAACATTGTCCGCCCCGTGCGGCCTGCCGAGGGTGAGCTGCCCGAGGATGCCGGCAAGGAAACTTTGATCGCCCGCGTGACCTATACCGACTTTGACGACGATCCGTATATAAAGGAGCATATCACGGGGCAGAACGGTGTGGAGGGCTATGCCGACGTGTTCTTTGACATCACGGTAGCGCCCTTTGACATCGACGCCACCAACGAGATGCAGACGGCCCTGACGGACAACTATCAGTCTCTGCTGGTGGACTTCGTGGACAAAACGACGAAGCCCGATCTCAGCAAAGTCGATGCCGATTTGCAGATGCCCCGGCCCTATCTGCTGCAGCAGGAGGGCATCATGACCGACAGCTATAACCAGAAGGTCACGATGGTGAGCCTCACCCCGGACGTGCTGGGCTTCAATGGCTATCACGCCATGGTCTACCGCCCGCTGCCCGGTGAGGAAGCGGCAGAGGCCAGATACGTGGTCACTATCACCACCCGCAGCTCCGGCCAGCTGCTGGCCCGTCAGGAGTTCAACTTCACCATTCAGCCTTTTACCCAGCAGGAGTTGGATGGCGCTGCCGCCTTTATGACGGAGGCGCGGACCGAGAACGCCTACTGGGACGGTATCAAGAACAAGAATACGGATAAGACCAATGTCACCTCCGACCTGTATCCCTTCGCGGAGATCTGCAAAAACAAGGACGGCACGCTGGAATACGTCCGCGGCACGGTGAATATGACCTTCGACGGCATCGAGGCCGACGATATCCCCGGCTGGCTCGATACGGAGAAGTACCGCTGCTTCCGATCCTCCCGACCCTCCGTCATCGAGAATGAGCTCCTGCGTGTGCACCGGCCGGAGTACAATACGACAGTTACGCTGGACAGCGTCCTGACCTACACCAAGTACGCCCAGTACTGGGAGAAATTCGGCCTGAACGGCACTGAGGAGACAAAGGAGAAGTACAAGCTCTTCGAGCAGTTCTACAAGCAGCCGGTCAGCGTTGATCTGACGGTCACGGGCCTGACGGAAAAAGATGATCCCAACGAGAACGCAATGATCACCGTCATCGTCCAGGTGGACGACTACAGCGAAAACGGCCACAGCTTTACCGGGACCAACTACACCTTTACCGGGAAGGCCAGCAATGACTGGACGGCCTGGGATGCCGTCAAGGCCTGCCTGGACAATGCCAAGTACGAATATACCGGCAGCGGTGCGTATCTCAAGAGCATTACGGACACAAAGGACCAAACACTGGGCGAGAAGGATGACGGCAAGTCCTCCGGCTGGATGTTCGGCGTCACGCCGGCCCAGGGTGAGGAGACGCTGCCCAACACCACGCTGGATGCGACCTTTATCCATGACGGCGACACTGTCCGCCTGTTCTTCACGAACAAGTATATTCCCGTGGACCCCGATGAGCCTGTGGATCCCGGCACGGAGGTCCCCAACTTTGACAAGGTGTACGCCGACACCAAGAAGTACATCCAGAACAACGTGCCCGCACCCGTTGTGGCCAGTGACCGCGGCGAGTGGGCGGTGCTGGGCCTGGCCCGCGCCGGCGTGGAGCTGTCCGAGGCATATATCGCGGCCTATTATGAGAAGGTCGTGGCCTATGTAAAGGCGAACATCGGCTCTGACGGCGTTCTTGTCGATCCCGAGAGCCATAACCCCACCGTCACCGACAACGAGCGCATCATCTTGGCCCTTACCGCCATCGGCAAGGACCCCGCCAACGTGGGCGACAAAAACCTGCTGGCGGCGCTGCAGGACCGGAATATCATGCAGGTCACCAATACCAGTGACACGGATATCAACGGCCTGGTATTCGGCCTGCTGGCCCTCAACAGCGGCAACTATACCCAGGACAGCTACTGGCTGGTACAGGCCATCCTGACCCAGCAGAATGAGGATGGCAGCTGGAGCTCCAGCGCCGACACAAAACCCGTCGGCGACGTGGACATGACCGCCATGGCGCTGCAGGCGCTGGCGCCCTACTACAACGAGGGCGACGATACCACGGTGAACGCCGCCGTCGATAAAGCGCTGCAATGGCTGTCCGCTAAGTACAAGGGCACGGGCTATACCAGTGCGGAAAGCTGCGCCCAGGTGGTGGTGGCCCTGTCCGCTCTGCAGCTGAACGCCAACAGCGACAGCAGCTTTGTCAAGACCGTGGATGGTGCGCCCACCAGCGTGCTGGGCGATCTGCTGCGGTATTACCTCGGCGAGAGTCAGGGCTTTAAGCATGCGGCCTCGGGCAAGACGGCTGACCAGAAGGCCACCGAGCAGGCCCTCTATGCCATGGCAGCCTACGAGCGCTATTGCCGGAGGACCAATGCCCTCTACGATATGACCGACGCCGTCTGCGCCCACAGCTTCGGCGATTGGCAGGTAGTCTCCCCGGCCACCTGCACGGCGGACGGCTCTCGCCAGCGCGTCTGCACGCGCTGCGGCGCGGTGGAGGTTCAGACGCTTCCTGCCGCAGGCCACAAGTTCGGTGAGTGGACGACCACCAAGAAACCCACCTGCACCGAGACCGGCACGGAGAAGCGCATCTGCACCGTCTGCTCCAAGGAGGAGACCCGCGTCATCGCTGCGTTGGGCCACACCCCCGGCACGGAGATGCTCGCAGACAAAGATGACCACTGGAACGTCTGCAAGGTTTGCCCTGCGGTGGTCAACAAGACCGGGCACACCTATGTGAACGGCATCCAGTGCGTCTGCGGTGTGGTGAAGTCCGAGGATGGTACACTGAAGCGCATCGAGGTATCTGACACTATTACAGTGCCCGATACCCTGCGGGATAACGAGAAGCTGAACAGCGAGGAAAAGATCAAAGCCGAGCTGCAGCTGCAGATCTCCAGGAAGGACAGCAAGAACACAGCGGAGAACACCGCGGTGTTTGATGTGCGGCTGATGATCATCACCACCGTGGACGGTGAGCAGGTGGAGACTCCCGCTACCAAGGCGGACTTGGTAAACGGCAGGATCACCGTGCTGCTGCCCTATCCTGAGGCTATTGCGGCCAATTACAGCAAGTACAGCTTTACCGTGGCACACCTTGTGACTATGGCGGACTGCGGCCTGGATGTGGGCACCGTGGAATTCCCCGCTGTTACCAAAACCGCCAGCGGCCTGCTGGTGACGCTGACCGGCCTGTCTCCTGTGGCCATCAGCTGGACGGAGTCCACCAACCACTATTACTACAACCCCACCGCGACGCCGGACAAGACCGACTCCGCCAACACGGCGGACGACAGTCAGATGGTGCTGTGGCTGGGCAGCGCAGCCCTGGCGGCGGCAGCCGTTGTGGTGCTGACCCGGAAGAAGCGCGTTTCCAAGTAACAACAGAACAGCCGACGCAGAGGCGCGAAAGCGCCTCTGCGTATGGCGCTTTTATGAGGAATGAGAGATATGAAGAAAAACCACCGATTTTGGCTGTTGGCGCTGGCACTGTCCCTGCTGCTGACCTGCGCCGCCTGCGGGAAAAAGACCGTATCGTACGCCACCGGCAACATTCCCACGGCAACGCAGGAGCAGACCACGGACACCAGGAAGAACGACACAGCTGAAACGGGCACCACCAAGGCTGACGGCAAGCAGGACGCGGCAAAGACTGAGGATAAGACCGCGGACGATAAGAAGCCTGACAAGCAGAAGTCGGCTGATGATGCCAAAAAGGCCGAGGAGGACGCCAAAAAGCAGGAGGAAGCCAAGCGCCTGGAGGAGCAGAAGCGGCTGGAAGAAGAGAAGAAACAGCAGGAACAGGAGCAGCCTTCTGCGCCGGACCCGGACCCTGCGCCTGCACCTGACCCTGCGCCGGCGGCATCCGTATCGCTGTACATCTCCTGCGCCACGGTGCTCAATAATATGGACAAGTGCTCCGACAGCGTGAAGGGCCTTATCCCCGCCGACGGCGTGATCCTGTCCGCCACGGTGACCATCACCGAGGGTGAGTCTGTCATGTCCGTACTGAAGCGGGCCTGCGGTGACGCGGGTATCCCGGTGAGCTCCAGCGGCAACTATGTCAGGGGCATCAACGGCCTGTTCGAAAAGAACGTAGGCAGGAGCTCCGGCTGGATGTACTGCGTGGGGGGAACCTTCCCCAGCTATGGCGCGGACAGCTATACGCTCTCCGGCGGCGAGAACATCCAGTGGCTCTACACCTGTAATATGGGTGCAGACGTGGGCAATACCTACATGGGCTGACAAAAGGGCGGCTTTTGCCGCCCTTTTTCCGCACGCAGGATTGACGTATCCCCTGGCGGCAGGGTATAATTAAAAGGTTAAGACATCATGTATGCAGGAGGTGATCCCATGGACGATACGCTGCGCACTTGCCATCCGGCGGTGAGCTTTGCCTATTTCGCCCTGGTCATCGCCTGCGCGATGCTGCTGATGCACCCGGTGTGCCTGGTTCTGTCGACGCTGGGCGGCGGGTGGTATGTTGCCCGTCTGCTGGGCGGCAAGGGCCTGCGCCGCCACCTGCTGTGGCTGCTGCCCATGGCCCTCCTGGCGGCGGCGGTGAACCCCGCCTTTGTCCACCAGGGCGTCACCATTCTGGCTTATCTGCCCTCCGGCAATCCTTTGACGCTGGAGAGCCTGCTCTACGGTCTGGCCGCCGGCGCCATGCTCAGCGCCGTGGCGCTGTGGTTCGTCTGCGTCACCGATGTCATCACCTCGGACAAGGTGGTGTACCTCTTTGGCCGCGTCATCCCGGCGCTGTCCCTGCTGCTGAGCATGATCCTCCGCTTTGTACCCCGCTTTGTCCGCCGGCTCCGCGCCGTGGCGCAGGCCCAGCGGCATCTGGGCCGTGATACCCAGACCGGCGCCCCGGTCCGGCGCGTCAGAAGCGCCCTTCGTGTGTTCTCCATCGTTGTTACCTGGAGCCTGGAAAGCGGGCTCATTACCGCCGATAGTATGCGCTGCAGGGGCTATGGCCTGCCGGGGAGGACCTCCTTCTCGCTCTACCGCTTTGACCGGCGTGACGGTGCCGTCGCCCTCTGGCTGGCCTTCTGCGGCCTGTATCTGCTGGGCGGCGGTCTGGCCGGCGGCTTGCGCTTTCAGTATTACCCCATGCTGCTCAGCGGCCCCGTCACACCGCTGACGGTCAGCTTTTTCGCCGTTTACGGCCTGCTCTGCTTTACGCCGGTGCTGCTGGACGCCCTGTCCCGGCGCCGCTATCTCGTCCGGAAAGGAGGGACTCCCCGTGCCTGAACTGCTGCGTTTGGAGCATTTTGGCTTCACCTACCCCCAGCAGCCCCGCCCCGCGCTGGCGGATGTGTCCCTCACGGTCCGTCAGGGCGAGTTCTGGGTCCTCTGCGGCGCCTCCGGCTGCGGCAAGACCACGCTTCTCCGCCAGCTGAAGCCCGCCCTGCGTCCCCACGGTGCGGCCGAGGGCTGTATCCTCTTCGACGGTCAGCCGCTGGATGACCTGCCGCCCCATCAGCAGGCCGCCAATATCGGCTTCGTCCTCCAGTCTCCGGAGGAGCAGACCGTCACCGACAAGGTCTGGCATGAGCTGGCCTTCGGACTGGAGAGCCTGGGCTGCGACACGCCCTCCATCCGTCGCCGCGTGGCGGAGATGGCCTCCTTCTTCGGCATCCAGGACTGGTTCCATAAGAAAGTGGACGAGCTCTCCGGCGGCCAGAAGCAGCTGCTGGCCCTGGCCTCGGTCATGGTGCTCCAGCCCCGTCTGCTGATACTGGACGAGCCCACCAGCCAGCTGGATCCCATTGCCGCCGCCGACTTTTTGCAGACTGTGGGCCGCCTGAACCGCGAGCTGGGCATCACCGTCCTCCTGATGGAGCACCGTCTCGAGGAGGCGTTGCCCCTGGCCACCCACGCCGCCGTGCTGGACGGCGGCCATCTCCTCTGTGCCGGCGCGCCGGAGGCGGTGTGCCGTTCCCTGCGGGGCCGCGGCCACGATATGTTCCTGGCCATGCCCGCCGCCGTCCGTATCTGGGCCGGGGTGGACAGCGACGCGCCCTGCCCCATCACCGTCCGCGAGGGCCGCGATTTCCTGTCCGGCTGGTGCGATGAACACCCCCTGTGCCCGCTGCCGCCGGAGCCGGTGTATCCCGCCGGGGATACCGCCCTTGCCGGCGCGGGTCTCTGGTTCCGCTATGAGCCGGACCAGCCGGACGTGGTCCGCGGTCTGGACCTTCAGGTCCGCCGGGGAGAGCTGCTGGCCCTGCTGGGCGGTAACGGCGCGGGCAAGTCCACTACCCTGGGACTGCTGTCCGGTGCGCTGACGCCCCAGCGGGGCACCGTGACCCATACGGGCCGCATCGGCGTTCTGCCCCAGGACCCACAGGCTCTGTTCGTGAAAAACACGGTCCGTCAGGACCTGTACGAGTCCTTTGACGGCACGGACCTCCCCAAAGACCAACGTGACCGCCGGGTAGAGCAGGTGACGGCCCTTTGCCGCCTGACCGAGCTGCTGGACCGTCATCCCTATGACCTCTCCGGCGGCGAGCAGCAGCGGGCCGCCCTGGGTAAGGTGCTGCTGCACCAGCCGGATATCCTGCTGCTGGACGAGCCTACCAAGGGCCTGGACGCCGCCTTCAAGCAGTCCTTTGCCGCTATTCTTTCCGCGCTGACCGCCGCCGGCACGACAGTGGTGATGGTCAGCCACGACGTGGCCTTCTGCGCCCGGTATGCCCACCGCTGCGCCCTGTTTTTCGACGGCAGCATCGTCGCGGAGGGCACACCCCGTGACTTCTTCTCCGGCAACAGCTTCTATACCACTTCCGCTAACCGTATGGTCCGGGATTTCTGCCCCTGTGCCGTCACGCCGGAGGACGTGATCGCGGTCATCGGCGGGACCGTCCCGCCCCAGCCGGAGGTGCCTGCCGCCTGGCAGCCTCTGCCTCCGGTGGCGGAGGAGTCCACCGCCTGGAAGCCGAAAAAGCTTCCCTGGTGGCGCAGAGCCATCGCCGCCGTATGCGGTGCGGGTGCGCTGGCGATCTTCTGGCTGGCGGCCAAGCACACCGACCTCACCGCCCTGGTGGGCGGCGGCACGCTCTCCCAGGCCGGCTGGCAGGCCCTGGGCCTTTACGGCCTGTTCATCGCCCTGCTCTTCGGCTGCATCGCCGCCATCGGCCGGCGCTCCAAGCCCCTGACGCTGCTCCAGACCCCGGTGCAGAAGCGAAAGCTCTCCCACCGTACCCGTCTGGCGGCGGCACTGATCCTGCTGTGTATCCCCGCCACGCTGTATCTGGGCTTTTTCTACCTGGGCAACACTGCCTACTACCCCATCGCCTTCGCCGTGCTGCTGGAATGCATGGTGCCCTTCTTCCTGGTGTTCGAGGGACGGAAGCCACAGGCCCGTGAGCTGGTGCTGGTGGCCTCCCTCTGCGCCCTGGGCGTGGCGGGCCGCGCCGCCTTCTTCATGCTGCCTCAGTTCAAGCCCGTCCTGGCTCTGACCATCATCTCCGGCGTGGCCCTGGGCGGCGAGACCGGCTTCCTGGTGGGCGCCATGACCATGCTGGCCAGCAATGTCCTGTTCTCTCAGGGGCCCTGGACACCCTTCCAGATGTTCGCCATGGGCATCATCGGCTTCCTGGCGGGCGTATTGTTCCGCCGGGGCTGGCTGCGCCGCAGCCGCGCCGCCCTGTGCGTGTTCGGTGCAATCTCCGCCGTGCTCATCTACGGCGGCATTATGAACCCCGTCTCCGCCCTGCTCTATGCCCGCACGCTGGAGTGGAAGGTCATCGCCGCCTACTATGTCACCGGCTTTCCCGTGGACTGCGTCCACGCCGCAGCCACAGTTTTCTTCCTGCTGGTGCTGGCGGAGCCCATGCTGGAGAAGCTGGACCGCATCAAGATCAAATACGGCCTAGTGGAATAAGCAGACGCGCCCATCCCGACGGGGTGGGCGCGTCCGCGCGGTGCAACTTCAGGTTTCCCACCTTTTTTTCGCCGCAACCGAAAGGTGATAGACATTCCGCCGCTTCTCCTGTATAATGGCGGTGAGAACACAGAAGGGAGGACCGCCTATGGCTTCTATCCGCTGCAAGGCCTGCGGCAAGACCTATGATTCCCGTGAGGGCTTCTGCCCCAAATGCGGTGCCTATAACCGCCCGCCCCGCCGGGAGTGGGTGGACGCCGGCGGCGACGTCCACTACGCCGAACAGGAGAAGGTCTGCTACGAGCAGAAGGAGTGCCACGAAGAGAAGGTTTGCTATGAAAACCAGACCCGCCGCCCCCGGCCCCATATCCAGTGGCACGTACCGAAGAAGAATGCCGCTTCCGGCGTGATAGGGGCCGTGATCGCCGTGTCCATTGTCATCGTGCTCATCAACACGCTGCGCGGCGTGTCCGGTGACATCTTTGACCGCAATGAGCCGATGCCCGACTACGACTGGAGCACTCCGGAGTACGTCGGTGAGGCGGTAGCGTCGGCGCGGGAGTATGCGGAGATGGGCGAATGCTTCACCTTGGAGGGCGGTGCCTTCGTGGTGGCCTATACCGAGCTGGACCACGAGAACCTGTCCCTGCTGGCCTATGTGGTGGAGGAGGGGGACTACCAGACCTTCCCCGACCTTATCTGGGTGGACGATGACGGCTTTGAAAACTGGTGCTATCCCGAGGATGTTGTCGTTTCAGACACCGACGACAATGTGTTCATATGCACGTATGACCTGTCGCCGATGGAGGAGCTTACGGAGGAGACTTACCTGATCTTCTCCGGCATGGATAAAGAGGTCGTCGTTCCCGTTGACCTTGCACAATGGTGATACAAAAGCCTCCCCTGTGGGGGAGGCTATTTGCTCTATATAGACAGGCCCTCCGGCGAAGCCGGGGGGCCTGTTTCTCAGAACTTATCCTTATTGAATATCCGCAGGATCTCGTCGAAGGACTTGTCCATCTCGTCCTGACCCTGCTCGCCCTTCACCTCGTCCAGGGGCTGGGGCGCGCCGCTGTTCTCCGTCTGTGCGGGCTGGGTCACAGCGGCGGCATTGGCGGCCTGCTGCGCCTCGTCAAAGCCCGTGGCGATGACGGTCACGCGGATCTCATCGTCCAGCATCTCGTCGAAGGCGGCGCCGAAGATAGTCAGCGCGTCGGGATGCACCGCCTGCTGCACCAGCGTGGCGGCCTGCTCCACCTCCTCCAGACCGATGTCCATGGAGCCGGTGACGTTGATCAGCACGCCCCGCGCACCGTTGATAGATGTCTCCAGCAGGGGGGAGGAAATGGCCATCTTGGCGGCCTCCTCGGCCTTGCCCTTGCCAGCCGCGCGGCCCACGCCCATGTGGGCTAGACCTGCGTCCTTCATAATGGCGGTCACGTCCGCGAAGTCCAGGTTGATGAACCCGGTGTCGCGGATCAGGTCAGAGATGGACTGCACCGCCTGACGCAGCACGTCGTCCGCGATCTCAAAGGCGTTGGCAAAGGTGATCTTCTGGTCGGTGGCGTATTTCAGACGCTCGTTGGGAATGATGACCAGCGAGTCCACCTTGCTCCGCAGCTCCTCGATGCCCTGTTCCGCCTGGGTCATGCGGCGGCGTCCCTCAAAGCCGAAGGGCTTGGTCACCACGCCCACGGTCAGAATGCCTGCCTCCCGGGCGATCTCAGCCACCACGGGTGCCGCGCCGGTGCCGGTGCCGCCGCCCATGCCGGCGGTGATGAACACCATGTCGGTGTTTTCCAGCGCCTTGGCCATCTGGTTGCGGCTCTCCTCCGCGGCCTTGCGGCCCACATCCGGGTTGGAACCCGCACCCTTACCGCCGGTCAGCTTCTCGCCGATCTGAATTTTATAGGTAGCGCTGGAGGCATTCAGCGCCTGCTTGTCCGTATTCACGGCCACAAAATCAACGCCCTGCGCGCCGCCGCGTACCATGCGGTTGACCACGTTGTTTCCGCCGCCGCCTACGCCCACGACCTTGATGCTGACAACGTTCTCCGGGCCGGTTTCCAATCCAAAAGCCATGTCTGCTCCTCCTGCCATAATTTGTATGAAAATGACGGATTATCTCCTGGTAAATGCTATATCTTGTATTGTATTACGAATTGGCGCAAGCGTCAAGTGTAAGCACTTAATTTACCGAAAAAGTTTTGTGCCGGGAGCATGAAGCACCTACGCAGCGTCCCCGATGCGGTGCGGTACGCGCGGCATCACTCCGGAATGAACCGTGCCTTCCCCTCCTGCATCATATTGATAACGCCCTTTTCGTTGACCTCCAGCTTCTCCACCACGGCCATCAGATAGTCCAGCTTGTAGCCGTAGTCGGCCTCCCGGGGCAGCTGCACGTCGAACCGTTCCAGATACCGCAGCGTCAGCTGTGCCGGGTCGCTCATATCCAGCAGCGATACGTCCGCCGTCATGCCGCGCTGGTCCAGCGCCTGCATGAGCGTCAGCAGCTGCTCCAGCGCCAGCTCCTGTCCCTCTGCCGCCTTTGCCGGCTGACCCACCGCCGGGTCTGTCAGCGTCAGGCCCTTTACCTGCATCCGCTGCTTCGCGGCAGCGGGCGTTACCTCGTCCACGATGTTCCCCGTGTCGCACAGCAGGTACGCTTTCCCGTCCTGCACAATGGCCGCCGGGTCCGCGCACTCTGTCACGATGATGGAAAGCCCGTCCGGCAGCGACCGCCGGAACTGCACCGTCTCGATATACGGCAGCGCCCTGCGTATGCGCTCCGCCGCGCTGTACTTGTTCATCAGGAACATATTGTCCCCCTCGCTGACGCCCGCCGCGTCGATGATCTCCTGCCGGGTATAGCGGTCGTTGCCGCTGACCTCGATGCTGCGTATACGGAAAAACAGCGTCAGAGCCAGAGAGATGGCGGTGCAGATCAGCACAAAAGCCAGCAGCTTGTAGAGGAAGCTCAGGCTTCCTCTACGCCGCTTATGGTTGTACCGTCTGCGCCTTGCCATCGTCCGTGCTCCTCCGCTGTTTCTGCTGTCTCGTCTATTGCTCTGTGATCCGGGCGCCCAGCGCCCGCAGGTCCCCGGCCAGGTCCGCGTAACCCCGCTGGATGTGGCCGATGCCCTGCACCGTGGTCACGCCCTCGGCGGCCAGCCCGGCTACCGCCAGCGCCGCGCCGCCCCGCAGGTCGGTGGCCACTACCTCCGTGCCGTGCAGCCGTTCCGTGCCGCACACCACTGCCACCCGCCCCTCGGTCCGGATGTCCGCACCCATGCGTGCCAGCTCCGGCACGTGCCGGTACCGGCTCTGAAAGATATTCTCCACAAATACCGTGGTGCCCTGCGCCCGCAGCAGCGCCGCCATCAGTATGGCCTGGCAGTCGGTGGGGAACCCCGGATACGGCGCCGTCCGCACCGGCGGTACGGCCCGCAGCGGCCCTGTCCGCACCAACTGTATGTACCCCTCGCCGCAGCGGACGCCGCAGCCCGCCTGGTCCAATACCGTGGTCACCGCAGCCAGGTGCCGGTGCTCCGTGTTCCGCAGCGTGACCTCTCCGCCGGCGGCTGCCGCCGCGCACAGATAGGTGGCCGCTACGATCCGGTCCGGTATCACCCGGTGCACGCACCCGTGCAGCGGGCGCTTCGGCGTCACCGTGATGACCGAGCCGCCCGCGCCCCGCACCTCCGCGCCCATGGCGCACAAAAAGTCCTGTAAGTCCGCGATCTCCGGTTCCCGTGCCGCATTGCAGATCACCGTCTCGCCCTCCGCGCCGCAGGCCGCCAGCATGGCGTTCTCCGTGGCGCCCACGCTGGGCGTGGCCAGCACGATCTGGCAGCCGGTCAGCTTCCGCGCCCGGCACCGCAGGGTCCCGCCCGCGTCGTCAATGTCCGCCCCCAGCGCCCGCAGGGCCGCCAGGTGCAGGTCGATGGGCCGCGGCCCCAGCTCGCACCCGCCGGGATAGCTCAACTCCGCCCAGCCGCACCGCGCCAGTATCGCCCCCAGAAAGATCACGGACGACCGCATCCGCCGCATCAGTGTCTGGGGTATGTCGCACCGCGTCAGTGTGGTGCTGTCCACCAGCAGATCGTCTCCGTCCCACTGCACGGCGCAGCCTAAGTACCGCAGGATATCCGCCGCCGAGTCCACATCACTCAGGTGCGGACAGCCCTCAATGCGGCACACATCCCCGCTGAGCAGCGTGGCGGCCAGAATGGGCAGTACGCTGTTTTTCGCGCCCTGCACCGCTACCTCGCCCCGCAGCGGCGTGCCGCCCTCTATGGTGATATACCTCATGTGCCCTCCCTTTCCCGTCCATCCAACAGCTATGCCATTGTATGAACGGACAGGGGAGAGGGGTGACTCCCTTACTTCCGCACCAGCGCCATGACCGTGTCGTAGATACGCGCCGTGGCGTCGGGGATACCCAGCTCCTTCATGGCCCGGGCCATGGAAATGCGTTTTTCGTTATCGGAGAGAATGGCCTCCACGGCCTTGTACAGCCCGTCTCCGGTGCTCTCCGGCTCGGTGATGACCACCGCGCCGCCGTGCTTTTCCAGCAGCCGCGCGTTCTTCTCCTGATGGTTGTTGGTGACGTAGGGTGATGGCACCATCACCGTGGGCTTGCCCAGCGCCGTCAGCTCACTGATGGTGGAGGCCCCGGCGCGGCACAGCACCACGTCCGCCGCCGCCATCACCACGTCCATGTCATAGATGTACTGCCGCACGTCCAGTCGGTCGGACTTGGGCAGGTCCAGCTCCCGCAGCTTCTGCTCCATGGCCTCCCAGCCGCCCTTGCCCACCGCGTGGATGTGGCGGAAGGGATAGCCCTCTGCGTCCTCCCGGCGGAAGAAGTCCACCATGCACTCGTTCATGTGGCTGGCGCCCAGGCTTCCCCAAAAGGATACCACAAGGGGTGCCTCGTCGTCAAAGCCCAGCTTTTTCCGGGCCTCCTCCCGGCTCAGCCGGAAGAAATCCCCCCGCACCGGCGTCCCGGTGACGGCGATGCGCTCGGGGTGCTTGTAGTGCTGCCGGCAGTCCTCAAAGCCCACCATGATGACGTCGGCGTAGCTTTCCAGCATCTTCGTGGTCAGCCCCGGCACCATGTTGCTCTCGTGCACCGCCGTGGGGAGGTGTGCCCTGGCCGCCGCCTTCACCATGGGATAGCTGGCGTAGCCGCCGGTGCCTACCACCAGGTCGGGCTTGAAATCCCGCAGGACGGCCCGCGCCTGCCGTCCGGAGGACGCCAGCACCCGCACCGTGTGCAGGTTGTGCCGTATACCCTCGATGCTGAATTTCCGCTGAAAGCTGCTGACCTCCACCGCGGCGTAGTCGTACCCCGCCTTGGCCACCAGCTCGCGCTCCATGCCCGTGGGCGTGCCCACGAACAGCACGGCCGTCTCCGGATCTTTCTCCTTCATATACCCCGCCAACGCAAGGGCCGGGTTCACGTGCCCCGCGGTGCCGCCGCAGGTAAATATCACTCTCATTCTGCCGCTCCCTGTGACCGCCGCGGCGGTCCAACCTCTATATTTTGATACGAATAGTAGTTTTCCTGCAATAAAATACGGAATGTTGTCAAATCCTGCGCTTTTATCCCGCCCGTGCCGCCGGTATCTGTCGCGATACGCTCAGCACGATGCCCATCTCCACCAGCTGCAAACACAGCGCCGTGCCGCCGTAGCTGAAGAAGGGGAGGGAGATGCCCGTGGTGGGCACGAAGCCCGACACCACGGCGATGTTCAGAAATGTCTGCAAGGCCAGGTGGGTCATCACGCCCACCGTCAGCAGCGCGCCGAAGCGGTCGCGGGCATGCAGGGCGATCCAGAAGCCCCGCAGTATCAGCATGGAGAAGATCAGCATGATGACGCAGGCACCGATCAGCCCCAGCTCCTCGCAGATCACGGAAAAGATGAAGTCGTTGTACTGCTCCGGCAGGTACAGGAACTTCTGCCGTCCCCGGCCCAGTCCCACGCCCAAAAGGCCGCCCGAGCCGATGGTGATCAGGCTCTGCGCCAGCTGGTAGCCGTCGCCGTAATAGTCCTCCCACGGGTTATGCCACATCTCGATACGCGCCGCGCCGTATCGGATGACGCCCGCCTCCGCCAGCTTCACGAACAGGAAGGCCAGTGCGCTGACGCCGCCGACGCCCACCGCCACCAGCCAGCCCTGTATGCCGCCCACGATCATCAGCACCGCGCCGGTGGCGAAGATCAGGACGGTGCCCGACAGGTGGGGCTCCAGCATCATCAGTACGCCGATGACCGCCAGCAGCGCCACATAGGGCAGGATGCCCTGCCGCCAGGTCAGCATCTTCTCCCGCTTTTTGGAGATGGTGTCGGAGAAGTAGACGATGACCGCTAACTTGGCGATCTCAGACGGCTGGAACTGGAACACGCCCTTGATGCCCAGCCATCGGGTGGCTCTGTTGGCGGTGATGGCCAGCGGGTTGTGGGGGATGATGACCAGTATCAGCAAGAACAGCGCCAGCCCCACCAGCAGCCGTCCCGCGCCGCGCCAGCGCTGATAGTTGATCTTGCTGACGATGAACATGGACACAAGACCCAGCGCCGCGAAGGCGGCCTGCCGCTTGAAGTAGTAGGTGCCGTCCCCGGTGTCGTAATAGGCCCGGGGAAAGCTGGCGGAAAACAGCATGATCAGGCCGATGACCGTCAGCAGCAGCGTCAGGATCAGGAAGGGGAGATCCATCTGCCCGCGGGCGGCTTCTTTATGCCGGCGCTCCACCTGCCGCATCCGTTCCTGCTGGGCCTTCCGGGCGCGCTGTTCCTCCCGTGTCATAGTCTCCCTCCTTCCCTGTGAGAATAGTGCGAAGCCTTAGAAGCTGAAGCGCTGGCACACGGCCAGATAGGCGATGACGCAGCCTATGACACTGACGGCGGTGAACACCGCCACCACCTTGGTCTCCTTCCAGCCGCACATCTCGAAGTGATGGTGCAGCGGCGCCATCTTGAAGATGCGCTTGCCGTGGGTCAGTTTGAAATAGCCCACCTGGATAATGTCGCTCAGTGTCTCGCAGATATACACGATGCCCACCAGGATCAGCACCAGCGGCATATCATAGGCGAAGGCCAGTGCCGCCACGGCGCCGCCCAGAAACAGCGACCCCGTATCGCCCATGAACACCTTGGCCGGATAGTGGTTGTACAGCAGGAACCCCAGCAGACCGCCCACCAGTGCGCCGGAGAATAGCCCCAGCTGCTCGAAGCCGGGCCAGATCACCGCCATCACCAGGAAGAACAGACCCACCGGCACGGTCACACTGCTGCTCAGTCCATCCAGACCGTCCGTGATATTCACGGCGTTGACGGTGCCCACGATCACAAAGGCCGCGAACGCCAGATACACGATCCACGGCAGCACGATGTGGGTGTTCCAGAAGGGAATATACAGGTTGGGGCTCAGCATCCCCTCGTACCGCATCAGGCACAGGAACGCCACCGCCGCCGCCAGCTGCAAAATAAACTTCTGCGGCGCGGTCAGGCCGGTGTTCTGGTGGTGCTTCACCTTCTGATAGTCGTCGATATATCCGATAACGCCGAATACCAGCGCGAACAGGTACACATACAGGTGTACGAAGCTGCCGGCCATCATCCGCTGCCAGCCCAACACGACGATGGTGAGGCCGATGCCGATGATGAACATCAGCCCGCCCATGGTGGGGGTGCCCTGCTTCGTCATGTGCCAGGAGGGGCCGATCTCCTTGATGGACTGTCCCGCCTTCAGCTTTACCAGCGCCGGTATCAGCAGCTTGCCTGCGATGGCGGTGACGATAAAGCATACCGCGACAGGCAGCACGATCTCCATAATTCCCATACTATCTTGCTCCTTCCCCCCGCGCCGCGCGGAGGTCTTTTCTTTATTTCTGCGTTTTCTTCAGGTGCTCGGCCACGATGACCCGTTCATCCATGGGATAGTGCTTGTGGTCGATCTCCTGGTAATCCTCGTGGCCCTTGCCGGCCAGTACGATCACGTCGCCCGGCTGGGCGTGGTCCATGGCGTAGTGAATGGCGGCCACCCGGTCGGGGATCACCGCATAGGGTGTGTCATAGCCCTTCAGTCCCACCAGAATGTCGTCGATAATGGCCTCCGGCTTCTCCGTCCGGGGGTTGTCGCTGGTGACGATGACAAAGTCTGCCAGCCTTGCGCCGATCTCACCCATCACGGGCCGCTTCGTCTTATCCCGGTCGCCGCCGCAGCCGAACAGCGCCACCACCCGCCCCTTGGCGAAGGCCTTGGCGGATTGCAGCACCTTTTCCAGCGCGTCCGGCTTGTGGGCATAGTCGTTCAGCACGGTGTAGCCCGTTCCCGGCGTAGGGATGATCTCCATCCGGCCCTTCACGCCGTGGTTCTTCGCCAGTGCGTCGGCACACTCCGCCAGCGGCACGCCCAGGTTCCAGCAGCAGGCCATGGCGTCCAGCGTGTTGTACACGGTGAACAGCGCCGGTATGCCCACGTGGACGTGGCACCACTCCGTGTCCGCCTCCGCGTCAAAATCCACGCAGCCGGGCTCCAGCGCCACGTTCTTCGCCATCAGGTCCGCCTGACCGTTTACAGAGTAGGAAAAACGCCGTGGGCAGGCGGCGTGCGCCATCAGCCGTTCCGCCCACGGGTCGTCGGCGTTGTAGATGCCCACGTCGCACTGCCGCATCAGCAGCGCCTTGGCGTCGCAATAGGCCTCCATGGTCTTGTGGAAGTCCAGATGGTCCCGGCTCAGGTTGGTGTAAATGCCCACCGCGAAGGGTATGCCGTACACCCGGTCCAGCATCAGTGCGTGGGAGGACACCTCCATCACCACATGGGTGCAGCCCGCGTCGGCCATCTCCCGCAGCAGCTTCTGCAGCTCGAAGGACTCCGGCGTGGTGCGCTCGGTGTGCAGCACCCGGTCGCCGATCATATTCTGTATCGTGCCGATCAGGCCCACCTTGGCCCCGGCCTTCTGTTCCAGAATGCTCTTGATGAGGTAGGTGCTGGTGGTCTTGCCGCTGGTACCGGTGATGCCGATCATGGTCATCTCCCGTGCGGGGTGATCAAAGCGGTTGCCGCCCACCACCGCCAGCGCCCGGCGGCTGTCCGCCACCCGGACGAAGGGCGCGCCGTCCTCCGGCGCGCGCTCGCACAGCACGCAGGCAGCGCCCTTCTCCCGTGCCATGGGAATATATTTATGTCCGTCTGTCTCCGCGCCGGTGACGGCGATGAACAGATCGCCCGATTCCACCAGCCGCGAGTCGTACCGTACCTCCCGGATGTCGCTATCCAGCTCGGCGTTTGTTTCCAGAATATCCAGCCCGTTCAACAGCTCACGCAGTTTCATCATCAACTCTCCTTTGCGTCTGTGCGTAATGGTATACACACTATTCTACCACATTCTGCCCGCGGACAAAAGGGGACCGTGTGCTCTGTTGGGCGCAAAACGTGTGGCGTCAGTCCGTCACGGACGTGTCGCCCAGCTGCACGGTAATGACCGTGCCGGCCTCCACCTCCGTACCCTCGTCGATGGACTGGCTCAGCACCCGGACGGAGCTGGACTCGCTGCCCGTGGTGCCGGAGAACCGTATCAGCAGCCCTGCCGCCGTGGCGGTGGTGTTGGCCTCTGAGGGCGTCTTGCCGATGAGATGCGGCACCACGCACTTGTCCGTGGACTTCTCCTCGCCGACGTACAGGATAACGCTGGACTTGCCGGGGATGATGGCGCCGCCGGCCGGCGTCTGGTCGGTGATCGTCTCGCCGTCGCCCACGATCTTATAGCTCAGCGCGCGGTCCTTCAGCTTCGCCTTGGCCTCCTCCACGCTCATGCCGATGACGTTGGGCACCGTGGTGTCCATGCCCAGCAGCTCCTCTGCGGAGTAGCTGGGCTCCACGCCCAGATAGGGCAGGATCTCCGCCATGACGGTGCTGGCGGTGGGTGCCACCATGTTGCCGCCGGAGACGTAGGTTCCCGTGGCGCGGCTGGGGGTGTCCATGGTGATGAGCATAATGACCTGCGGGTCGTCCGCCGGCGCGAAGCACAGGAACGACACCACCACGTCGCCGGTCTGGCCCTTATCGGCCGTGCCGGTCTTGCCGCCGATGCGGTAGCCCGCCACCTGGCCGTTCTTGCCGGTGCCGCTGGCCACCACGTATTCCAGGCACTCCCGCACGGTGGCGGAGGTCTGCTCGCTGATGACCTGCCGCACCGGGGTGCTGTCGTGGCGATAGGTCACGTTCCCGTCGCTGTCGGTGATGCGCTCCACCAGATACGGTGTGTGCAGATACCCGCCGTTGACGCAGGCCGCCTGCGCCGCGATCAGCGCCAGGGGCGTCACGGTGAAGTTCTGGCCGAAGGCGTAGCAGGCCAGGTCCAGCTGGGTAAAGCTGCTGTCCGCGGCGAACACGCCCACGGCCTCGCCGCCCAGGTCGATGCCCGTGGTGTTCATCAGGCCGAAGGAGCGCATATATTCATAGAATTTCTCGCTGCCGATCCGCAGTCCGTAGTTGATGAACGCCGGGTTGCAGGAGTTCCCCACCGACTGCACCAGCGTCTGTAAGCCGTGGCCGTTCTTGTTGGAGCAGTGGATGGTATAGCCGGAGATGTTGACGCTGCCGCCGCAGTTGACGGTGGTGGTCTTATCCACCACGCCCTCCTCCAGCGCCGCCGACAGCGTCAGGATCTTAAACGTGGAGCCCGGCTCGTAGGTGTCGTTCAGCGCCTTGTTGCGCCATTGCAGCAGCTGCATATCGGCCACGGTGCTCTCCCCGCGCTCGATACGCTCCTGCAGCGTCTGGTCGCTGACGGTCAGAAAGTCGTTCAGATCGTAGTTGGGATACGACGCCATAGCCAGTATGCCGCCGGTCTTGGCGTCCATCACGATGCCGCTGGCGCCGTTGGCGGCGGAGAACTTATCCACCATGCTCTCGATGCCCTTTTCCAGATAGTACTGGATGGTGGTGTCCAGCGTCAGCGTCAGGTCGCTGCCGTTCTTGGCGGCGAAATACTGCTCATAGGTATACAGCATATCGTTCTCCGCCTGATCCTTGGAGGAGATGACCAGTCCGCTCTGCCCCTCCAGCTCCTTCTCGTAATAGGCCTCCAGCCCATACAGCCCCGTGTTCTCGTCGCCCACGAAGCCGATGACCTGCGCCGCCAGCGAGCCGTAGGGATAGTACCGCTTCGTGTCCGCCACCAGGTGTACGCCCGCGATCTTGTTCTCGTCCACATACGAGCGCACCTTGGCCGCCGTGTCCTCGTCCGCCCGCAGCTGTATGACCTCATACTGGGACTTCACATTGTCCATCCGTTTCCGGATGGCCGAGGCGTCCTTGCCCAGGATCTCCGCCAGCCCTGCCGCCAGCGACTCCTTCGTCCAGCTGACGGGATCTTCCGTGTCGTTCACCGCGTTGTCGATCTCCAGCGGGGAGAGAATGATGGTCTCCGCGCTGGAGGAGATCGCCAGAATGTTGCCGCCGGCGTCATAGATGGTGCCCCGGTTAGCCGTCACCACCGTCCGCCGTGTCTGCTGGTTCACAGCCTTGCCCTGTAATTCCTCATGCCGGGTGATCTGCAGGTCGAACAGCCGGAAAAACAGCAGCACGAACATCACGACGCCCATCAGGATCATCAGTACAAAGGATCGGGTCTGAATGATCCGGTTGGCCCGCCGTACGTTCTCGTTTTTTCGGTTGGAATTTTGGTTTTCTGCCACGATAGTGCCTCCTGTTTTGCCGTCGGACCCTGCTCCGGCGCCGCCGCGCCCTGCTGTTATAGACCAAGCAAGGAGCAAGAAGTCGCCTTCTTACTCCTCGCGCTTATACTATACTTTCCCTCAGCGGAAATATTCCAGTACATACGCCCACAGCGACTCTGCCTTTTCGGTAAAGCCGTTCAGCGCCGCCGCGCCGCCCGCGGCGTATACCTCCACGCTGTCCGCACCGGACAGGTCGATGTACTGTATCTGGCCGCTGCTGGGCTTGGACATACCCGCCGCCTCCGCCGCCGCCTTCACGGTGGCCAGATCGAAGGTGCGCTCATACGCCGTCAGCAGCGCCACGTGCTCCTCCTCCAGGGCGGAGATCTCCCGCTTGATGGAGGACACATTATCGGAAATGCCGGTCAGCTTCACATAGCACAGCATCAGCGCGATGACCATGCCCACCACCAGCACCGTTCCCAGCAGCAGAACAGGGGAGGGGCGCACCGCGGCCCGTGCCGCGCTCTGCCGCCGCTGTACCGGCTGTACCTCCGGCTGCGCCGGCCGTACCTTCTTCTGGGGGAGCTTTCCGGCCTCGTCCAGCTGCTTTTCTCGCGCCAGCGCGTCCAGATCATATGCCAGGCTGCCGTAGGTGGCGCCGTGACGATAGTTGGCCATGTAAAACTCCCTCCTTCCTCCGTCGGTTCTTTTCCGCCGATACTTTGTTGCAGCCGCTTGCCATACACAAAGTATGGCTGCACGTCTGCGCCGCGTCTCGGCGAAAAACAACTCGCCGGATGTGGTTCTTTCCCGCCGATACTTTGTTGCAGCCGCTTGCCATAGACAAAGTGTGGCTGCACGTCTGCGCCGCGTCTCGGCGAAAAATAACTCGCCGGATGTGGTTCTTTTCCGCCGATACTTTGTTGCAACCGCTTGCCATACACAAAGTATGGCTGCACGTCTGCGCCGCGTCTCGGCGAAAAATAACTCGCCGGATGTGGTTCTTTTCCGCCGATGCTTTGCTGTTATACCTTCTCCGCCACCCGCAGCTTGGCGCTGCGTGCGCGGGGGTTGTGCGCCAATTCCTCTTCGCCGGATACGATGGGCTTCCGGCTCACCAGCTTCAGCTTCGGCTTCCTGCCGCATACGCACACCGGGAACTCCGGCGGGCAGATGCAGCCGGTGGCCAGCTCCTGCAAGGTCTTCTTGATGATCCGGTCCTCCAGCGAGTGGAAGGAGATCACCGCCAGCCGCCCGCCTGTGTTCAGGTGCGCCGCGGCCGCCTCCAGCATGGGCGGCAGGGCGTCCAGTTCGCCGTTGACAGCGATGCGTATGGCCTGAAAGCTCCGCTTGGCCGGGTGCTGCTTCTCCCGCAGCGCCTGTGGCGGCATAGCGGACTTGATGATGTCCACCAACTCCAGCGTCGTCTCGATAGGCTGCTGATCCCGGTGCTGTACGATCCGCTTGGCGATGGCCGGCGCGTAGCGCTCCTCGCCGTACTCAAACAGGATGCGCCGCAGCTCCTCATAACTCCAGCTGTTCACCACCTCCCGGGCGGTGAGATACGCCGTCCGGTCCATCCGCATATCCAGCGGCGCGTCGTGCATATAGCTGAAGCCCCGTTCCGCGTCGTCCAGCTGTGGGGAGGAAACGCCCAGGTCGAACAGCATACCGTCCGCCCCGTCTATGTGCAAGTCGGCGAGGATGTCGCCGATGCGGTCAAAATTGCTGTGGACCAGCGTCACCCGGTCCCCGTAGTCCGCCAGACGCTCCTGCGCGGCGGCAATGGCCGTCTCATCCCGGTCGATGCCGATGAGCCGTCCGGTGGTCAGCCGTTTTACGATCTCCAGCGAGTGACCCGCCCGGCCCAGCGTACCGTCCACGTAGATGCCGTCGGGCTTGATGGCCAGCGCGTCCAGGCACTCGTGCAGCAGCACCGGCACATGGCCGTAGTCCTTCTCCTGCGTCACGGTGCTCACAGGCCCATCTCCGCCATGGCGCTCTCCAGCTCGCCGGAGGCAAAGGCGTCGTTCTCCACGGCGGCCCAGCGCTCAGCGTCCCAGATCTCCGCCCGGTCAAAGCTGCCGATGACCACGACCTCCCTGGTCAGCCCCGCATACTCCCGCAGCTTGGCGGGGATGAGGATGCGTCCCTGGCCGTCCGGCTCGCAGTCCGCCGCGTAGGCGAACAGTGCCCGCAGCTTTTTCACCTCGTTGTAGGACAGCGCCTTCAGCTTGTCCATAAACGCCGCCCAGCTCTCGTCGGAGTACACCGACAGGCAGTGGTCCTGTCCCACGGTGATGTGGAACGTCTGGCCCAGCTCCTTCCGCAGCGCGGCAGGAATAAAGAGGCGCCCCTTGGCGTCGATCGTGTGTGCATACTGACCGGTCATGGGTCCGCCTCCTTCCGAAAAAAATAGTCCCCGGTGGAAAACCGTGGGAATATCCCCCACAAATATGGATATTGCCCCCACAATTCACCACTAACGAGGTTAGTATACATAATCCCTGGCAAAATTGCAAGGGAAAATTATGTCTACCGCCACGGCAAAAGCCAGATATTCCGCCGGTTTTCGGCCAAATTTTTCCACTTTTTGAAACGCTTGTTCGATGGACATAAACGGAAAACTCCGGCGGGCACAAGATTTTGTGCCCGCCGGAGCTTGTTAACACAAGATGAGGATTTCTTGTGGAAATCGCAGAAAAATTTACGTGGATTTTATAGATTTTCCACAAAGTCTATAACTGCCGCCGGATACCGCGGCGGCAGCGGCGTTTGCCGCCGGTCGGGAACGGCCTTGCTTTCCGTCCGAAAAGACGGACCGCCGCAGGCAGAGCCTGCGGCGGTCAACGTAAATACTGTGTGGGGGAGGGGAACGCTCAGCGCTGGCCCTCGCTTTTTTCGGCGGCGGATTCGTTCAGCTGCTGGCGCTGGGCCTGCATCTGCTCCTTGCTGGCGGCCCGGAACCGCGCCCGGGACTCCTGCACCTCGGTCAGCGCGGCCTGGATGGCCTCCTCGGTGCGGCGCAGCGCGTCCTCGGTGTAGGTATTGGCCACGTGATACAGCTCCTTGCTGCGGTCCTCGGCCCGGCGGATGATCTCGCTGCTCTTCTGGCGTGCCAGCTGCAGTGTCTCGCTCTCGGACACGATGGTGCGGGCATCCAGCTCCGCCTGGCGCAGTACCTCCTGCGCCTCCTTCTTGGCCCCGGCCACATACTCGCTGCGGGCGGCGATCAGCTCCTGGGCCTTTTTCAGCTCCAGGGGCAGCTTGGCCCGGATCTCATCCAGCAGATCCAGCGCCTCGTCCCGGACGATGATACATTTGTCAGAGCTGAAGGCCACGCTTTTTGCCTCGTCGATCATGCCGTAGAGCATATCCAACAGGCGCTGTACATCTTTCTCTTCCATAGTGCGGTCCGTTCCTTTCTTTTTGTCGGCGCCGGGAGGCTCAACCCCGCTGCCGCATCAATTCCTCGGCGACCGGCGCCGGTACATACTTTTCCAATGGCTGGTGGTAGCGGATCATCTCCCGCACCATGGTGGAGCTGAAGTGCTCATACGCCGCGCTGGCGGGCAGCAGCACCGTCTCCAGCCCGGGACAGATACCGCCGTTGATGCGCGCCATCTGGGCCTCCAGCTCCCAGTCGGCGCAGTTCCGCACGCCCTTCACCAGAATGTGCGCGTCCTTGCTGCGGACGAAGTCCGCCAGCAGCCCGGACCAGTTCTCCACCTCCACGTTGGGGATGTCCGCCACGGACTGGCGGATCAGCTCCAGCCGGCGCTCCGGCGTGAACATAGGCTGCTGCTTCTGGCAGTTCACCATCACGCACACGCACACCTTGTCAAAGCACCGCGCCGCCCGGCGGATGATATCCAGGTGTCCCAGCGTGATAGGGTCAAAGCTGCCGGGGTAAATGGCGATATTCATTCCGTATCCTCATTTCCGCCGCGATGATACACCGTCAGCTTGATCTTGCCGTATTTGTACTCCCGATAGAGGGCATAGGGCGCGGGCATCTCCGGCAGCACCGTGTCCACCGCGCTCTCTGCTATGATTATACCATGTGCACGGCAAATGTCAAACGCTGCGATATCCGTCAGCGCCTGCTGCAAGAGCCCGCTGGCGTAGGGCGGGTCGAGGAACACGATGTCGAACTTCTCCCCGCTGCGAAGATACGGCAGCGCGTCCCCCTGCCGCACCCTGGCCCTGTCCGCCAGGCGGCACAGCGCCAGATTTTCCTGTATCAGCTTCACCGCGTCCGCCCGCCGGTCGATGAACACGCACTCCGCCGCGCCCCGGCTCAGGGCCTCGATGCCCAGCTGTCCGGTGCCGGCGAACAGGTCCAGCACCCGCCGTCCCTCAATGTCGAACTGTATGATGGAGAACAGGCTCTCCTTCACCTTGCCGGTGGTGGGCCGTGTCTCCAGCCCCTCCAGCTCCTTTAATACCCTGCCTCTGGCAGTTCCCGTGATCACGCGCATAGTCCGTTACCCCCTGGGGTCGAAATGTTCAAAGATGACCAGGTTCCCGGCCGCCTCGGCCTTTTCCATAGTCTCCCTGTCCCGCACGGTCCAGCTGGCCTCCTGCACCTTGTAGAAGCCCCGGCACAGCCGCAGGGACAGATTGCCCCGGTCCTCAAACCGATAGGCGATGAAGTCCGGCCGCGTCCGCACGTTCAGCAGCAGGTTCGCCAGGATCCACCGGATACCGCCCGGCAGATGCTGCGCGTCCCCGTGGGCGGTGAAGTTCTCACTCAGCTGTCCCCGCAGGATATCCGGCTCATTCTGCCACAGCCACATCAGGCACCGGGGGTCGAAGGACTCCACGCAGTACGCGCCCTTGTACTTCTTCAGCACCCTGCTGGCCGCCGCGGCCAGCGCCTCGGCGTTGCCGCGCTCCGCCTTCAGCTCCACGATCAGCGGCGCCCGGTCCGTGAACAGCGGCAGCACCTCCTCCAGCAGGGGGATCCTCTGCTCCGTTCCCTCCAGCGGGTACTGCTCCAGCGCCTCCGCGGTCAGGTCCTCGATCTCCACGTCCGCGCCCGCTGTCCGCAGCAGGGAGGCGTCGTGGATCACGGCCAGCTTGCCGTCCTTCATCAGGTGCACGTCCAGCTCCGCGCCGAAGCCGTTGGCCGCCGCCCGCTTGAACGCCGCCATGGAGTTCTCCGGTATACCCTTCTCCCTGTCGTGCAGGCCCCGGTGGGCATACCGCCACTGCCGGAAATACGCCTGGTCCATCTTGCCCCGCCGGCACCGCAGGCACAGCAGATACAGCCAGAACAGCACCAGCAGTACAATAATGATAATTATGATCGCTTTCATCAGTCGTTTGTCAGCTCCTCCACCGTATTGTCAATAGCCCCGGCGTCCTCTGTGCCCGCCGCGGCAGTCTGCTTCGGCACCTCCCTGCTGTCGCCGTGCTTCACGAACAGCATGGTCACAAAGGCCAGCGCCGTGAACACCGCCGCGTAGGGGAACAGCACGTGCATCCCGAATTTATCCATCAGCAGTCCCGACACCATGGGCGTGGCCACCTGTGCCGCCATGGACGCCGTGTAGTAAAAGCCCGTGTACTTGCCCACGTCGCCGCCGGAGGCCAGCTCCACCACCATGGGGAAGGAGTTGACGTTGATGGTGG
>ERZ825159.761-NODE-761-length-37463-cov-3.277614_pt1 | contig 37463 bp, 30 predicted proteins | sample MGYA00519932_ERZ825159 | MGnify/ENA primary metagenome ERZ825159 (study PRJEB31778, sample SAMEA3449191) | human gut metagenome | biome: human gut; feature: human-associated habitat; material: faeces | place: United Kingdom | collected 2010/2012 ... | reverse complement strand
CGGCACAGTTTTAAAATGCTTAACCCCTTTTTAGAAATTTTGTACTATTTTTTAAAATTTATTTCTGTTTTATTTTAAAACTAAGTGAAAAACCAGTGCTTTCGGTCATCTAGCTGTTGTTAAAGATTTTTAATATCGCCTAATCTATCCAAATCGGAATGCATTTTTGTCATAATATGAAACAAAAACAATAGTATTTTACATAAAGGAGATTGCAATGAATAAATCACAACCCATTAAAAACAAAGAGAAGCTCGATAGATTCAAAAACTTCTATATTGAGGAAGAATATAATCCCAGAAACTATATGTTTATATCATTAGGGCTAAATACTGCTCTTCGGGTGTCGGATTTGCTGAAATTCACATGGAATGATGTCTACAATTTTGATAATGGCTGTTTTCGTACTCATGTTAAATTGACCGAGCAAAAAACCACCAAGCAATCTGTTATTTTTATGAATTCAAGGATAATCAATTCTCTGAGCTGGTACAAATCAAAGGCACTAATCAAATTTTTACCTGACACATTTTTGTTCTCAAATGCTGATAATCAGCATATATCACGCTCGACAGCATATCGAATTGTGCATAATGCGGCTGTTTCCTGTGATATCGAGGGTGTAATCAGTCCGCACTCGCTGCGCAAAACCTTTGGCTACTATGCATGGAAGCAAGGCACATCACCGGTTCTTTTAATGGACATATATCAGCACTCGGCATTTGAAATTACAAAACGATATCTGGGAATTGAGCAGGATGAACGCGATTCTGTGTTTAGGGACGTTATTATCTAATTGATGAAACACATTATCCATTGTGTTTCACCATATGTGGACATGTGAACCTAGGCACATGCCCATGATAAAAATTTCATAACATGCCGGATAAAATGGATTTTACCCGGAAAACGTAAAATAATATAATACATGGAGGTACATATTATGGTAGTACAACACAATATGCAGGCAGCAAATGCCAACAGAATGCTTAACGTAACAACAGGTCAGCAGGCAAAGTCAACCGAGAAACTTTCTTCTGGTTACAGAATTAACCGTGCAGCAGATGATGCAGCTGGACTTTCTATTTCAGAGAAGATGAGAAAGCAGATTCGTGGTCTTGATAAAGCATCTTCAAATGCAGAAGATGGTGTTTCATCTGTACAGACCGCTGAGGGAGCTCTCACTGAAGTACACTCAATGCTTCAGAGAATGAACGAGCTTGCAACACAGTCAGCTAATGGAACAAACTCTACTACAGATAGAAGTGCTATTCAGGATGAGATTTCACAGCTTACAACTGAGATTGATCGTGTAGCTGAAACAACAAAATTCAATGAAACATATCTTCTTAAGGGCGGAGATGGTACAAAGCAAGACTATATGAAAGGACATGATGCTGGTCTTAAAGGTACTCTGACTGATGGAGCAACAACAGCAACATTTAAAGTAGCGGCTGGTGCACTGGATGCTGGTAAATCTGTTACTATTGGAGGAAAAGATTATACTATAGGAACAGATAAAACTGAAGTACAGACAGCTGTTGATGGATTAACAGCTGAAGGTGATCAAGTAACAGTTAATGGAAAAACATATACTTATACTAAAAAGGGTGGTACAGGTAAAACTGATGAAGGCTGGGTTGAAGGAACAACTGCAACTGAGGGAAGTACACTTGCATATGGTAAAAAAGGTGCAGCTAATCCATTAACAATTGCAAATGGCGATAAAGTTACAACTACACCAAAAACTGGAGCTTCTGCTAGTTACACTGCTGCCGAAATGGACAATGGCGTCAGCAAAGCCGATCCATCCATTATATCAGCTGCAAAAGCTGTTAGTTTAATGACAGATGAACTTATAGCAGCCAATAAAGTTGGTGTAACAAATGGTACTGTAGAAATTACAGGAAATCCTGCATATGATAAGGACAATGGTGTTACTTTCAACATTAATAAAGGTTCAGCTGAGGTTGCCAACAAGCTTTCTTTCAGTCTTCATGTTGGATCAGACGCTGATATGACAAATAAGATTACTGTTGGTATTGAGACAATGAACTCTTCATATCTTGGTATCAAAGGTCTTAACGTAAATGATGACTCAGGAATCGCAGGAACATACGCTATTGATGCTATTTCAGATGCATTGCAGAAGGTTTCAGACCAGAGATCTTCACTTGGTGCTGTTCAGAATCGTCTTGAGCACACAATCGACAACCTTGACAACGTTGTTGAGAATACCACATCAGCTGAGTCTCGTATCCGTGATACAGATATGGCTAAAGAGATGGTTAACTACAGCAAGAATAATATTCTTGCCCAGGCTGGACAGTCTATGCTTGCACAGGCTAATCAGTCTAATCAGGGTGTTCTCTCACTCCTTCAGTAATTACAACTAATATATGATTTACTTTGCAAAAGGAACCTTCGGGTTCCTTTTTGCGTTATATCACTATTTTGTATCATTATGATAACCCGGAACATTTTAATATTAATATTCTGTGAATATGTTAAGAATTCCTTTGTCAAAATAGCTAAATTTATAGGTATATTTTATATTATTTAATAATTGTCAAATTAGTATATAAAAAGTATAATTTATTACAGTAAATGATGTTTAAGCACAGTATATGGAGGTACTAATTATTGGACAGTCAAATCCAGGTGGAACACATTATCAAGATTTATTGAGAGAATATGAAAGAAATCTTTACAATGCTCAAGCGAGAGATAATAGGAGTGAAATTGATCATTGGGAGAGAACAATTGATGGTTTAAGACAGGAGGCTGCTAATAGGGGAATACGAATATAATAAATATACATAGGAGAAAAGTATGAACGAAGAATATGAAGGTAGTATGGATGATGAAAAATGTGAAAATTGCACATATTATAGGAACGATATTTGTTTAAGAAAAGCCGGGGGACAGACTAAAAAAATATGTGTACATTATGTAAATAGATGGAATGCAAAAAGTGCCAGCAAAGCATTAGATGAATTAATTGATACCATGGCAAAATCTCTTATAAAATAATAGGAGGCTAATATATGAGTGTTTTGTTAGATAAGCTTATTGCAAAAAAAGAGTGTTGGACTCAAATTGGGTTTACATATGGACAGATGATTATAGATTTTGTCTATATGTATGAGAATAATCTTGATATTTATTTTGATAGAGATAATCCTAGAGTATGTTCATATAAAAAGCAACTTATAGAGTTACTGGGGAGTGATAGTGAACAACTTATTCTTATGGTGCATTGTGAGGCAGAAAAGTCTTTTGGTGGTAGTAAATATGACAATTTATTGTATTCAGAATTAGGGGATGAAGCATATTCTCATTATATACAGTTTGGGGAAGCATATCCTTTTGAGTGTTTGGATTTTCATATATGTATTTTATATGGATTGTTGGCGGTGGGCGACATAGATAAATTTAAGGATTACTTTTATGGAATTCTGGCTACATACAGAGAAAATTTTGATGATAATAAATTTTTGCTTAATAGAAACAAACTATATATAATATATAAGTTTTTATGTGTTCATTTACCAGATTTTGCGGAGAATATGTTTGAAAATGAAAAGAGTAATTTTCTTGATGTAATGAAGGAGGATGCACTTTTATATTTTACTCGTATCTGTATAGCTGAGAATAAGGTTAAGAAAGAAAATAATCTTGAATATATGAAAGAGGCTATTGAAGAGTGTGAAAAATGGATAAAAGAATGTAAAAATAAAAATAACGATATATGTGTATTTTTGTATTTGGAAAAGGGGATTTATTATCGTAATTTAGGGGAGGTTGAAAGTGCTGTCCAAGAGTTTGAAGAGGTAATCAGAGTATCAAATTATGTACCAGAAAAGCGAGCTGCACTAGCTCAGACTGCATCGCTATATTATGCAAATAATAGTTGGAAACTGTTGAGTAGTTTACTTGATTCTTATTCAGAAATATATAAAAGTATGGAAGAACCTGATGAGAATGTTGCATATCTGTATGGAATAGAAGGATTATTAAACGCAAGAGAGAAAAAACAGAAAATAGCATTAGAAAATATTAATATTGCAGTTGACGTTGCTCAAAAGCTAGAAGGAGAAAATGGTGAACTCACAGTAATAATGCAGAATAATAAGTCAATGGTGTATTGGATGTTAGGTGATTATTATAATGCTCAGAGAATTAATTATGAACTCATGAATGTTATTAAACCACATCCGGAAAGTTATCCAGAGGCAATCACTATAGTGCTTAGTAATAATTTGATGTTTAATGGCTATACGGGGTTTGAAAAGAATAATATCAAGAGTACAAAGAGTTTACTCATTAACAAGAAAATATCATATGATGCGATCACAAATTATCCTTTGAAAAGCAATTTATTTTTGTTTAAAAAAGTAGGCGAATTAAATGATTCAGAAGATGACAATGATCCTTTATTTGAAGAATTAGATGCATTCTTTTCAAAGAATAAAAATGTAAATGGATATTTTCAATTTTTGCGAGGAGCGATTATAAAGTTTAGCAGACAGGGAAACAGAGAGAAAGAAATAATTTATCTTAATAAAGTTATAGATTATGTTCGAGAGATTAATATAGGTACATTGAGTATTGAAAATTTTATTGCGATACAGGCAAGAATAAAATTGGCAGAATATAGTAATAATTTCTTTGAAATTGACAAGTATATTAACCTTATTTGGAAAGAAAGAATTATTCCGTTATTAAAATTAATATGTAATAGAGAATATGAAGATGAATTATTAATGTTGACTATGTTATCAAATTCATATATGGGTTTAATAATGTCTGTATGTAAATATTATATTCGATTAAATGATCAAATTTTGTATAAATATGTTGTTAATTATAAATATATTTTAGAAAAAGTACAGAAAAACGATAGTAAAATAACATGGAGTGAGATTGATAATTTAAATTCAATAAAGTTTTCAAAAGATTATCTGGTAGTAGATTCGTTTCAGTACAGATATATTGATTTTGGAAATCCTTTATATATTGTTTCAATGGATGGGATTGATTTAAATGATATTATACATAAAGTTTTTTTTGCTGTAACTTGCGACAAGCATCTTATAATAAAGTGTAAAGTTCAAATTCTATTTGATGCATCAATCAATACGCTATGCGGCATAACAGATAATTTGTCATTAAATGGTACAGATTTAAGTATAGACAATAATATAATGAGTCGATTGAAACCATTTTTAATCAATAAAAAACGCATTTATGTTTGCGATAATATGGTTTTGACAAGATATATAGCAAAATTGTTAATGATCACTGAATCTTCGTTTTTATGTGAACAGATACCGATTATATTTTGTTCAAATATTCTGAATTTGATTGATGATATTGACGTAAGAGATGTATCAAATGCATATATTTTTGGAAAATCACAATTTATACAACCTAAAAATTCTGATGGGATTTTGCAGGATTATTTGACAGAGATTCCATATAGCGATAGGGAAGTTTCTATTATAGGAGATGTATTGGGCTGTTATGTAAATAAACAAAAGTTTGATAGAGCAATCTTAGAGAAATCTAGCTATTCTATAATTCATTTGTCAACGCATACAAAGATTTCCGGTGATGGAAACGAAGAATTAGTTATAGGTGAGCATAATGAAAGTAGTTGTGGTACTTTAGGCCATGATGAAATTTCTGATGCAAAGTGGGAAAAAGTTGATTTGGTTGTTTTATCTGCGTGCAACACTGGTGGATTAACGGAATATGGGGATAGTGATATGACGCTGCAGGAAGCAGTACATGATTCAAAAGCAAAAAGTTGTATTTCAACATTATTTGAAGTTGAAGATGGTGTTAATGCCTTCTTTATGACATGCTTTTATAAGGAGTTAAAGAAAACACAAAAGGTAATAAATTCTTATGTTAATGCTATTAATACAATGCATCTGATAACAAAAAAAGAAATTTTACAAGATCAGGACTATAGGAAGTTAGGAATGGAGCAATATCTAAAAGAATATGCGTTTGACGAACAACCATTTAATGGAATTGACGATTTTGGAGCTTATATTTTAGATATATACTAGAGAGGAGACAAACGTGATATTAGAAAACAAAGATAAGTATAAAGTATTGGCAGAGGAGCCGCAGCGAATAAAAGATTTCCTCTCAGACGAATTATTTAAAACTGCTGGAATAAGCTTAACCGAGGATCAAATTAATATTCTGGAGAAAGCATTTATAGATAATGTTATTATTGAGGTTGAAGAGTCGAACGAAAATGCAAATGTAAAGACTAGCCTAAAAATTTTTAACAACAAGATTGTTGTAATAAAAACAAAGAAGTTGTCTATTAAAGAGATGATAAATGCTGTAATGGATATCGGTTCGATAACAACGCAAGCAAATGAATTTGTTGTCATAGCCATGCTTTTAAATTTGGTTGGCGTATTGTTTATAACAAAACTTAATGATGATGAGGAAGAGATATATGCTTATTTAGCGTATTTGTATTTTGGAAAGCATAATAAAATATCTAATGTGAAAATACATGAAATAATAACTGCCTTTACAGCGTTTGTTCTCATCTCTCCACTGATTGTTGAGCTGATACTCTGAGTCTCTATAGTTGATGCATCAACATTGAAATCCTTCTCAAGAAGAGCTGCGAGATCCTGTCTCTCATCGAGTGAAAGTGTACGTGTCTTTAATGTGACATCATGGCTGCCCTGGACTGTAGTAACCTGCACTGCACTATTGCCAAGGAGCTTTGATACTGAAGGCACGATGTCCTTCTCAACCTCTGCGGCTGTATAATCCTTGCCAAAGTCTGCTGTGGTTGATGTACCACCTACGAACTCAAGGCTGTAGTTTAATGCATTGCCACTTGTAGCACCGAAATAAATCATGCCGCCGATACCTGCAAGTATAACTACACCTGAGATAACAAAGTATTTGACTCTGTTCTGTACAAATCTGATAACCTTTCTCTTCTTTGCCTTGCCGTAGAACTTCTCAGCTCTGACACCGACACCGTAAAATGCTCTTGTAAGGTATTTTGCGATAAAAAGAGCTGTAAACAGTGACAGAATAATCGAAATCATAAGTGTGTATGCAAAGCCCTTTACTGTACCTGAACCGAGCACCATAAGCACAAGTGCTGCGATAAAGGTTGTAACCTGTCCATCGAGGATGGCTGAAAGAGCCTTCTTGTAGCCCTCATTTACTGCAGCAAGCACTGATTTGCCACCTGCAATTTCCTCACGGATACGGGCAAATACGATAACGTTTGCATCTACTGCCATACCGATACCAAGGATGATACCCGCGATACCCGGAAGTGTAAGTGTAATCTCAAACCAGTAAATAAACAGTACTGTAAGCATTGAGTAGAGTGCAAGTCCGATAGATGCAACCACACCGAGTATACCATAGAGCACAATCATGAATATCATGATTAAGATAATTCCGATAATTGCAGCCTTTACTGCATTTGTGAGCGCTGTTCCACCGAGCTGTGCGCCAACAACATTTGACTCTAACTCCTCGAGCTGAAGGTTGATGGCTCCGACACGGATAAATGTTGCAAGGCTTGTTGCCTCGTCGTAATCCTTCATTCCGTTGATTACACAGTTACCATCTGAGATAACGGCGCTTACTGTAGGAACGCTGATGAAATGATCATCATAGTATATACCGATTGACTGTCCTGCATCCTTTGCCTTCTTTGTGGCATCTGCCCATGTGTCAATAGCCTTATCCTTGAGCTTTAATGAAACAACAGGCTCCTTGGTTGATGTAGATGATGACTGGTCATACTGGGCGCTTGCATCCTTTACATCGTTACCATCGAGGATGACTGAACCATTGGCCTTTAATGTGTCAATATCATAGTTGAGCTTGTAGCCGCCCTCAACCGATGTGTCCTGTGTATAGTTGGCATTTCCGTCACTGTCATACTGTGCGATGAAGTACAGTGATCCCGGACTTCCAAGATCCTCGAGTACCTTGTTAGGGTCGTCAACACCCGGAATCTCTACAGTGATACGGTCATCCCCGCTCTTGTATACAGAGTACTCTGTTGTGTAGCTCTCTGCACGCTCCTCGAGCTTTGCGATAGTATCATTTACATCCTTGTCTGAAGGATTCTTGTCCTTGATATGGTAGGTGATTGAAACACCACCTGAGAGGTCGAGACCAAGCTTGATATTCTGATAATCCTTATCCTTGGTGCTCTCACCATTAGCAGTTGCCTCCTGCTTTTGCTTTGTGTCGGTGATTACTGCAGTGGAATCCCACCCCAGAAAGCCGATACAAATGACTGCCACAAGGATAATCACCCAACTCTTTCCTTTTTTCATTTTCTTATACCTTCCTGTCATTTTGCTACCATCCATATAGGTATACAGATGGCAAATATATTCGCACACGGGTCACAAATACCGCTATCCGTTTCCCGTGACAAATTCAAATTATTGTGCATCATCTGCCATATCAGCCTCTGCTGCCTTAATCATGATAGCGCACTCTATACGCTTCTTCTGCAGCTCGCAGCCTAAATCATAGGCATCAGTGATTGTGCCGTGGAAGTTGTATGAGTTGGCGGCACAGCCACCGCTGCAATAGAATCTGGCAAAACAGTTGCGACATTTTTCCTTGGCATAAACATTACAGCACTTAAACTCATCCTGGATGTCAGTGGCCTTGATGCCATCCCAGACATTACCCATAAGGAAGTCCTCATTGCCCACAAACTGGTGGCATGGATATAAATCTCCCCATGGAGTCACTGCCAGGTACTCAGTTCCTGAGCCACAACCGGAAAGACGCTTATATACACAAGGTCCTCCCTCTAAATCTATCATAAAATGGAAGAAATTGAAGCCGTTTCCTGCCTTGTTTCTCTTTACCATCTCTGCTGCAAGTCTGTCGTACTCATCAAAGAGCACAGGTAAATCAGATTCCTTAAGTGCATACTCATCTGTAGGCTGTGCCACCACAGGCTCAACCGAAATCTGTTTGAAGCCTAAATCAGCCAGATGAAGCACATCCTTTGAAAAATCAGTATTGAAATGTGTGTATGTACCTCTCACATAGTACTTGTCCTGATGTCTGCTCTCCGCAAACTTCTGGAATTTCGGAACAATAAGGTCATAACTGCCGGCACCCTTTCTGAAAGGTCTCATGCGGTCATGAACCTCCTTGCGTCCGTCGATACTAAGAACTACATTGTCCATCTCTTTGTTGGCGAACTCCATAATCTCGTCATTTAAGAGCACACCGTTTGTAGTGAGTGTGAACCTGAAATGCTTGTCATGAAGCTTCTCCTGCTCTCTTCCATATGCCACAAGCTGCTTCACCACATCCCAGTTCATAAGAGGCTCTCCTCCAAAGAAGTCTACCTCTAAGTTTCTCCTGCTGCCTGAATTGGCAATCAGGAAATCAAGTGCCTGTTTTCCTGTCTCGTAGCTCATGAGAGCTCGTCTGCCGTGATACTCGCCCTCCTCTGCAAAACAATATCTGCAGGCAAGGTTGCAGTCGTGCGCGATGTGAAGGCAAAGTGCCTTTACAACTGTCTGGCGCTTCTTGAAATCTATGATACGCTCTTTGTATGTATCTTCTGTGAAGAGCTCTTCATTATCCTTAAGCTCATTTACTTCCTGTATTGCTTCTTCTATCTCCGTCTGTGGATACCTGTCCACAAGCTTTTCAATAATCTCCTTAGCTGAGTTGTCCTCAAACAGCTCAATAACGTCATATGTGACATCATCCACCACATGGATTGCGCCACTGTTGACATCTAAGACAATATTATAGCCGTTGTTCTTGTACTGATGAACCACTACAATATTCCTCTCTTTCTATACACATTTTAAAATTACACTGCGAAAAGAGTGTGCACCTATCAGCGCACACTCTTTAAATCCGCTTCACCTATGACTATTTGTACTGCTCACAAGTCTGGTTTCCAACTGTACAAGATGTCTTGCAAGCTGACTGGCATGATGTCTGGCACTCGCCACATCCGCCCTTTTTAACAGTGTTCTGTAATTTTCTTGTATTTAATGTCTTTACGTGTTTCATTTTTATCTCCTTTTCATTTAACGATGTCTCATTGACACATCATATTTGCTTTCAACATTATATCACAGCATTATCAATATGAAAAGTCCTTTTTTAGCGAAAAACAAGCGCTGAAAACATTACCAGAAGGAGTATTATCAAAAGCTCGAATATATTTTTTGATTCACCTATATCTATGACCACTGTTGCTATCACATACGTTATCCAGTATGCTACGACCGTCACCCTGATAAAACGTCTGCGGTGAAAGCAGCATTTGAGCAAAAATCCGCACACAAACCCCACCACTATATTGACCGCCATGGCAAGTGCAAACTTTATCCACTCCGCCATGTCGACAAAGCACTGTACTATAGAAAGTATGATAAGGCACAAAAGCGCCGTAAGATGCATAATACATATTGTTATCACAGGACCTTTGATTTTTCTCCACATAAAAACGCCCTCCACACATCATATATATGTGCAAAGGGCGGTAATTATTCATGTATGAAATTCATTCGTGATTACAGCTCACAGTTATTAACTGTTCTAGGGAATGGGATAACGTCACGGATATTGCCCATGCCGGTAAGATACATTACGCATCTCTCAAAGCCCAATCCAAAGCCTGCGTGTCTTGCAGAGCCGTATTTTCTTAAGTCAAGGTAGAACTTGTAGTCATCCTCTGAAAGTCCAAGCTCATTTATTCTGGCAAGAAGCTTGTCATAGTCATCCTCTCTCTGGCTTCCACCGATGATTTCTCCGATTCCCGGCACGAGACAGTCAACTGCTGCAACGGTCTTTCCGTCGTCATTCAGCTTCATGTAAAAGGCCTTTATCTCCTTCGGATAATCTGTGACAAATACAGGGCGCTTGTAAATCTGCTCTGTAAGGTATCTCTCATGCTCTGTCTGTAAATCACAGCCCCATGATACCTTGTAATCAAACTTGTCATTGTGCTTTGAAAGGATGTCGATAGCCTCTGTGTATGTCACACGGGCAAAATCATTTTCAACAACATTTCTTAATCTGTCAAGGAGTCCCTTGTCCACGAAATTGTTGAAAAATGCCATCTCCTCAGGTGCATTTTCAAGCACATAGCTGATAACATACTTGAGCATGCTCTCTGCAAGCATCATATCATCCTCAAGGTCTGCAAAAGCAATCTCAGGCTCAATCATCCAGAACTCTGCCGCATGACGTGTGGTGTTTGAATTCTCCGCACGGAAGGTAGGCCCGAAGGTGTAGATATTCTTGAATGCCATAGCATATGTCTCGCCGTTTAACTGTCCTGAAACAGTAAGGTTGGTAGGCTTATTAAAGAAATCCTTTGAGAAATCCACCTTTCCTTCCTCTGTCATAGGGAGATTGTTCAAATCAAGTGTGGTCACCTGGAACATCTCTCCTGCACCCTCACAGTCACTTCCTGTGATAAGCGGTGTGTGCACGTACACAAAATCCCTCTCCTGGAAGAATTTGTGAATAGCATATGCGCAGAGTGAGCGCACCCTGAAAACTGCCTCAAAAGTATTTGTACGAGGTCTTAAGTGTGAGATTGTACGAAGATACTCAAATGTATGTCTCTTCTTCTGCAGAGGATAATCCGGTGTGGATGCCCCCTCAACAGTCACCTCTGCGGCTTGAATCTCAAATGGCTGCTTTGCATCCGGAGTAAGCACAAGTGTACCTCTTACGATAATTGCAGCTCCGACATTGATCTTGCCAACCTCATCATAGTTGTCTAAGCCATTTCCGTATACAACCTGGATTGGCTCAAAAAATGTACCATCGTTTACCACGATAAATCCAAAATTCTTTGAATTACGATTGCTTCTGACCCATCCTCCGATAGTCACCTCTTTGTCAGCGAATTTGTCCTTGTTGCGGAAAATCTCGCGTATGTTTGTAAGTTCCATTATCTAATCCTCCATTTAAGCTGCCTGCGCATCACCACAGGCAGCATATTTATCGTTATTATTCGGCATCCGCGCTGCCACTTGAAGTATCCGGCGCTGCACTGCCATCCTCAAATGTCACATTTGCTTTCTCTGTGACTGTATCAATAGCCTTGTTTACAAGGTACTGGTTCTTAAGGTATGTCTTTCCCTCATCCTTGTGTCCGCTTCCAAAATACTTGTATACCTCAGAAGCCTTGCTGAACTGACCATTGCTGGCTGATACGATGTAATCCACATAGCTGTTGAAGGCATCATCATCCATCTTGATATTTTCCTTCTCAGCTATAAGCCCAAAGATGAACTCTGTCTTTATCTGGTCTGTCAGATTCTCCTTCCACTTCTCTGTGGCCTGATCCACTGTCATGTTGTAGTTGGACTTTAAATATTTCTTAAGTGTCTGTCCATCCTTGACATTTTCTTTGGTAAATGAAGCAATATATTCATTGAGTCTGGCCTGTAGATACTCATCAGGAATCTCGACTGTGCTGTTTTCAATCATGTAGCTCTTTATCTTGTCCACCTCAGCGCTGTAGAGCTGCTGCTTCAAATCTTTCTCAATCTGTGTGGTAAGCTGGGCATTTGTTGTCACTCCGGCCTTTCCAAACACTGTGTTGACCTGCTCGTCTGTCATATCAGCAAGTGCAACAGGATCTGCTGAGTAAATGCCCTTTACTGTATACTCAAATGTAACTGTCTGTCCGTTTAGGTCATCGTTGCCATAATCCTCAGGGAATGTCACGTCACCCTTAACCTTGTCACCCACCTTGGCTCCGATTAAAGGCTTTGTAAATCCATCGATAAATGATGAACCGCCGACCTGGCTGTTGTTTGTCACATCAAGCATCACATCTGTAGCTGAGCCACCATCAAATGCTTTGCCATCCTTATATCCTGTGTAATCAACCTTGACATAATCGCCATCTGCAACTGTATCACGATCTGTAACCTGCTTGTACGCATCTGCACCATATGACTGAAGCACATTGGTCAGATATTTCTGCTTTGCTGTATCGTTTATCTCATAATCGTTTGAGACTGTAATTGCAATACCTGAATAGTCTGCAAGCTTTGTAACCTGCTTTGCGTAGTCTATGTCAAACTGTCCGCTTCGCATCGTCTCGCTGCCGGCCTCGGTGCCTGCCTCTGTTGCGCTCTTTGAGCCACCCTTTTTGCTCTTGCCGCTTATCACAGCAACAAGCGCAATAATTACCACGATAAGTGCAATCACAATCACTGCTATGACTGCCTTCTTACCTGTATTCTTTTTCTCACTCATTGGAATCCTCCTGAAATCTGTAAGTCATGTTATTTATATGTACAATGCCCTGCCACGGCAAAAACGCATCCGCAAAACACTATACCTGTCTACAATATCACATATCAGGTTAAATTACAACGAGTGAAAATTTCTTTATCTTTGCAAACACCGGAGGAGTATGCATCCTAAGCCCTACTGTCACCCTGGCATTCTTTTGCAGCCTTACCGGCTTAAGCAGATGTGTCACAAACCTGATATCATCGGGGAAAATGTCGCTTGTATATGTATGAACGCCGCTTTCATCCTCCACATCCATAAACAGCTCGACCTCGACACCTGTTGTATTGGTTCCTCTATAGTCAACCGCTGCTATATACTCACCGGTATATTCAATATCCACCGTCTGGCTTATCGAATAGTCAAAATTGGCATCTGAAGAGATAAACACTCCATCCTTACCCAGTGTATACTGTCTTTCTTCGAGGCTTGTCTCAATCTGCCAATTATTAAATCCATCCTTAAATTCAGGATTTGAGATTAGATTTCCATGAATCATAAGAAGCTTCATGAAATCCTCCACCTCCGGTGTTTCTTCATACTCATAAAGTGATTCAATATACTTGTCAAGCTCTTTAATCGGCGGATTTTTCGGATCAAAGTCCCTGATTGCATCCCAGCCCGGCAAAGCCCTGCCATGCTCGTCAAACATACCCATATTCTCAAACCAGGTTCCCATGCCTTTACCAGGCACACCGACAGGCTCCCAGTAGTATACACCTGTCTTTCCAGTATCCTTTGACACCTCTGCTGCTATCTGCATGATTATTTCAAGAGACTTCTTCTGCTCTGCGCTGCCTGCATCAAGGCCTGCAGTCTCCATGAGTTCCTTCGGGATATGATCTCCCTTGCAATGCCTCCACGGATGAGCTGTCTCCACAATATAAACCGGCAGATTATATAATTTTATGAGCCTGCTCATAGTATCCTTCAAATCCATGAATGTACCATGCCAGAACGAATAAAAGGAAAGGCCAATCGCGTCAATCGGCAGCATGCCCGCATTAAACATAGAATCAAACCAAGGCATAATACAGTTATATCTGCCTCCCTGATCCAGATGAATCATGACCTTTGTCTCCGGGAGCAGCTCCCTGACAGCTCTGATTCCCTCATTTACAAGCGCAGCCAGCTGCCTGTACTGTGGCACTGCACCATCCGGAAACAGCATACCACTCCTTATTTCATTGCCAATCTGAACCATATCCGGCGCACAATCCATGATTTTTAATCTGTATAACACATCATATGTGTACTTGTGCACTGCCTCCTTCAGCTCATCAAAGCTTAAATTCTTCCACGCATCAGGCTTATTCTGCTGTCCCGGATCTGCCCAGTAATCTGAATAATGAAAATCAAGCAGAAAATGCATTTTGTATTTTTTAATGATATGAGCCATCTCGAGAACATATGTAAGACTGCAATACCCCTTAGACTCCGGCACCTTATCAGGCTCATTCCATATGCGCAGACGGACTGAATTTACATTATTCAGCTTTAAAAAATCAAATACCCTGCACACATGACCTTCCCTGTCCATTATTTGTATATTATTGTCAACCATCATAGGAACGGATGAAATATCCACTCCCTTTAAGAAATTGCTATCCTTTTTCTGCTTGCGCTGCTGCTTAAGCTGATACATCTTTGTGTCAGCACTTACTAGATAATCGTCAAAGCTCTTACCACTGCCCGGCCTCGTATATATGATGCCGTGACTGATAAACAGGCTGTGCTGCTCCATGATATCATACACGCGCTTTATATACTTCTCAGCAGTGTCATGTCTGTCCCCAGGGATAAACACGATAAATTCATCTCCACCGAATCTATATACCATACTTCCCTCAGGCTTTTGCTCATCAAGCACCCTCGCCACAGTCTTTAAAAGCTCGTCACCGTACTGGTGTCCGTATGTATCATTTATGTCCTTGAAATCATCCACATCGAGAAATACTATGGTGCAGCCGACATTTTGAGCTTCAAGCTCAGCAAACATAGGAATGACCATCTCATTGCATGCCACACGATTGTATAGGCCTGTGAGCGCATCATGGTTGTAGAGATTCTTAAGCTCATTATTTGTATTCTCAAGTACCTTTTGCTTAAAAAGATTCTCAAGCCTCTTAAGCAGGGCAGACTGTATATCAAACTGCTCAGGATGGTCGTACAAAAACTCAGGATTCCTGAGTATTACATAGCCCACTATCTCGTCCCTGAAATGCAGCGAACAATACATATAGCAGGTGTTTTTATCTACACTCTGCATGTACTGCATAAGGTCATTTACACTCTTAAACTCAAGCTTTCCATTGTCCTTGTCATCCGCATAGAGTACAACCTCGTCGTCAATATCATAGCCATGCTTCCTAAAGTGTGCATTGTTCCTTGCAGCTGCCAGATCAGAAACACCGACCACATACACTCCGTCACACTTCATGCTCTGTATATAGTCAGAGTATCTCTCAAACAAATCATAGTATTCATTGCACTCCTCGAGCTCTTTCTGGAGGATCATTACTGCATCCTCCTCCTGCTCTCTTGCAACGGAGCCTTTGATAATATTCTTTATGTAATTACGATAATCCACTCTGCCGGTATTAGGGCATCCGCAGCTCTCAGCCGGGATAAACTCAGAATCAAGGTATTTATCAGAGCGCCTTAAATATCTCAAGAGCATTTCTGCCTATATTGCCCCTGTTGTTATCCACTGTTGTAATCTGTGGGTTAAAATACGCAGCCTTATCCAGATTGTCAAAGCCTGTGACCTTAAAATCCTGTGGTACCTTGTATCCAAGAACCTCTGCTGTCGCACACAGTCCTGCTGCTATATTGTCATTTGCACATAAAAAGACATCCGGTAACGGCTTTTTGCTCTCGTGCCAATCACTCATATACCTGACGCCTGTCTGATAATCAAAATCACCAAACATGTACATATCAGCTGTAAGTGGTATGCCATAATCACTTAAAGCCTCCTTGAAGGCCTCAAAACGCATTCTGTTCTCATAATGATACGGCGGACCACCTGCAAACACAAAGCTTTTGCAGCCATGCGCATAGTACATATGATCCATTACCTTGCGAAACAGCCTCTTATTGTCGTTGCCTACATAGTAAAACCCATCAACCTTATACCCGATACTCACTACCGGCACATTTACCGACTGAAGCTTTCTGACCATATACTGTATCTCATCCAGGTTGGTCGTATTGGTGCAGTCAAATACCACTCCGTCGAAGCTGTTTAAATCAGGCAAATCGTTCAGCGCATACTCGCCTTTGTTAAACTTTGAATCCTGACTCCAGGTTCCGTTGGTGTTGTAAAAATACAGGCACACATCCAGTCCCAGCTCTTTAGAGCCTTCCATGATACCCTCAACCCACGAATATATTACATATCTTCTCCAGCCATCAGCCAGAAGAGCAATTTTCTTCATTAATAAATACCCCTTTGCGTCTTCTAAAGAGTTTTTCCAAGATATAGTTCTATTATACTACGGTTTTACCTATTCTTGCAATAAAGATTGATTTTTTTTAGCATATTTGATAGAATTAATTTAAATAAGCAAATTTTTAGGAGGGATACGTTTTGAATCCAGCATTAATCGTACTTATTGTTATCGCAGTAGTGCTTGTGGTAGCATTTATAGTATTAACAATCCTCGGTAAAAAAGCACAAAAAAGAAAGGAAGAGCAGGACGAACAGATAGCTGCTGCATCACAGACAGTCAATATGCTAATCATTGACAAAAAGCGTATGAAGCTAAAGGATGCCGGTCTCCCACAGCAGATTATTGAGCAGACACCAAAGCTTATGCGCCGCTCAAAGCTTCCTGTAGTCAAGGCCAAGGTCGGACCAAGAGTCATGTCTCTTATCGCAGACGAGCAGATCTTTGATGAGATTCCTTTAAAGAAAGAGGTCAAGGCTTCTGTCAGCGGTATCTACATCACAGCTGTCCGCGGTATCAGAGGACCTCTTGAGAAGCCTAAGAAGAAAAAAGGCTTCCGTGCAAGAATGGCAGAAAACTACAGCAAGGCCAACGAACAGCTCAAGGCTGAGGAGGCTGCAAAGGCTGAAAGAAAAGCTGCTAAAGAGGCAGCCAAAAAGGCTAAGCAGAAATAATATCATGATTTAATTTTCATGTACATAAACAGAGCATGTGGGATGGCTTTCATCCTCACATGCTCTGTTTTTTATATGCTTTATCCATATATGCTTTATATATTTTTTACCCCATAGGCTTGGCAGACTTTTATGCAATTTTGACTGCTGCGCCTTTTTTCTTCACAGCTATATTGATGTGACAGTCGCCTACAAATTCATAGTTGACATCAAGTGCATACTTTACCTCTGCCCTTATCTCGTCCTCAGTCTCCTTTACCTCTATGCTTGTGGCATCAATACCTATCTGGATACTTCCAAACGGTGTATAATAATATGTCAGGTTTTTCTTTCCCTTCTCAAATATCATATGTACACTCATAGGTCCCTTGCGGGTGAACTCAAGATAATTGTCATTGAATTTAAGCATATTTTTGAGTGTCTGGGTCTCACCCTCCATTATCTCCTCAAAAAGCACATAGTGCTTGTTATTTCTTATATAATACTCTCCCGGGGCAATCACCTCTACCGCATCCGACTGTTGGTCCGGTGCGAGCTGCAGGCCCTTTAATGATACTACTACATCCTTTGTCATTTTTTTCTCCTTATCCTCTTGCATATCTAAATTAATTCACGCTTTAATAATTTGTCATCACATATTTTCTTTTAATATATTTTTTCAGCATGAATATACTAACTGTTTTATCTGAAAATATCAAGGATTTTTAGTTTTATTTCATATTTTCCACTGTCAAATATGCTCTTATACTCGTCCGGAGTGAGTACCTCCTTAAGATTTTCCTTTGCTTCGTCCTCTACCACCTCGTACACACTGCCTCTAAAGCACATGTTTGGATACAGCACGCACCACCAGTTATGACCGGCTCCATCGCCCAGTGTTATTTCAAGCGCCTCGTAATTTCCCTCAGGAAATGTATAGTCCCCATACGTCTTTTCCGGGAAATCGGTGTGTGTAAGCTCTGCCGATGCGCCATATGTAAAACCGTTTGCTGCAAGCGTCTCCTTTGATACCGCTATTATTTCGTCCATATGGTCATTTACGGTGGCTCTGGTTTCTTCGATATTTTCGCACTCCAGCAGATATGGCTCTATGTAAGCCCCTACTGCATCGCGCACCTGCTTTTTCACATTCTGATCTGCTTCGCTGTCGCTGTTTGCCAGCACGTGGAAACGCAGGATTTTGCCGGCGATGGATTTTTGCATGTCGGCTGTACACGCTATACTATTGGTGTTTGCGGCAGGTGTATGATTTTTTGCAGCGATTACTGCCGTAAGAGATATTATTGCTATGGTTGTTATTATTATTTTCTTTCTCATGTAAACAAGTATTGCCTTATTTGACGAGCTTATTCATCCTTTTTGAAAATTTTACCGGTTTTCATGAATTTCATTCGTATAGTCATCCAGCAATGTGCCAAGTGTAATTATCGGTTCACCATCCTCATGATTCTCCTTATTTATTTTCTGCTCATAATAATCACCCATGTTATCAAAAATATCATTTATATCATCTGCTATGCACACATATGTGTTTCTCGGAAATTTTTTTGATGTCTTGCAGTATTCCATGAAGCTTGCATAAGCTGCTTTATCATTTCTAAGCGTTTTTCCTATTAATATCACCTTCAGATGATTGGTATCGGCTTTTTGTGACAGCCGCTCCTCGAAGCTGTCCACGGCTGTTTTGATATCATCTGCATATTCGGGCTCATAGGATTTGTCCATGTTATAATAAAACTCTATATATCCGCTACTTTCATTTGCCAAATCATCTCTGTGGCTAACATATTCTTTGTAATCAGTTACATCTTTACCTGTTACTTCTTTATCGGTTATTTCGTCAGTATCTACAGCTACAACATCCACCGCAGCAAGTGTCGGAAAGCAACGCTCCTCAAGCTCCACTGCACTACAGCCGGTAAGCATGAGACCTATCGTCAGCACTACTATGACCGGTATCGCTATGCACATTAAAAATCCAAGATATTTTTTCACGATTTCATCTCCACTTTCAAGAATATATGCTAAGGTCACTGTGACTGCTATGACAAAAATGATGCACCAGCTTCTCATAGTGCTCTTTTCCTTGTCATGACTTTTCTGTCTGTCAGAGCCAAATTGCTTATTGCTACAGGAATGCCGGTTTTTATTAAATGTAAATATAATTTCTCTCGTATTTTCAGCAAAATTCTCACATCTTAAAACCGCATAATAAAGGCTCATAATGAGCACTGAAAACAGCGTGAAAAACCACACCGACAGCATCAGTGCATCTGCCCTCTTAAAGAAGCTTCCCTTTATCTGCACATCACTCATCAGTACGACAGCCGGAAACTCGATTTCTGACAATGAATATTTTCCGAAGCTCCCAAGCAATACTGCATACAATAAAAAAAGAATGCCTGCATATGTGAGTATTGCTTTACTCACACTCCATCGTATCTGTGAGGCAGTGCGCTCCCTTACAAACAGTATATTGAACACGGAAATGGATGCTGCAAACACATAGTATGCGCCCGCAAATATATCCGCTATGCCAAAGTCCACACCGACTCTGTCCTTAATCATCAGATAGTCTAATCTCACATCCGATAGCGCAAACAAAAGCATAGCAGCAAGCGGTATCAGCACAAAGAAAAATACTACCTCGTATACCCTGGCACGGCACTCCACTCCGCCACTTAGCGCATAAGCGCACACTGCCATTATCACAAGAAGTACAACTGTAAATGACTCATCCGGTATAAGGCTGTCACGTATCAGCTTTACAAATATCCATGCAAGAAATGCGGCCTGTGACAGTTCGTATATCACAATAATTAAATCATAAATTAACATTTTTGCATGTGTTGTTTTACCAAAGCTTCTGTCATATATACTTTTCTTCTGTTCTCGTACCTCGCTTACTATCCACATAAATAGCCATGCCATGAAAACACCAAGTGCGATTGAGATAAAACCATACTTTCCCAGTTTCGCCAGATTGTTTGGAAGCACCAGTGTGCCGACTCCAAGCAGATTAAAGACGTATAGTCTGTATAGCTGGCGGGGCGATATGCTTTCGTTTTGTGCAAATGTATCTCTTTTACCCATATTTATAGCCATACTTTAATTCCTTTCAAAGTAAAGTATGGCTATAAAATACAATTAATATACAATTCTTAATCTATCATTTTTATCCTGGTATTCCCTATTCCTCTTTTATGTCAATATTCTGCACCTTATCCTCACTTATGAATATCTTTGCATTTGGAAATGCCTTACACAGGCTTTCTACCTCAGTTTCATCTTTTGACAAAGGGGTATCATATATGCATATCGTTTCCAGATTCTTTAGCGATTTTAGATCATCTGCATCTTTTATATTGCTACCCCATAAGTATATTTCTTTTACCTTTGAACAATTTTTGAGAAAACCGAAATCACTAACTGTACTATCGTAAATCTTAATAACTTTCATATTGCAGCATTTTGCTAAAAAATCAAAATTTGAAATATTACAGTTTTCCAAATAATTTGAAAAAGAAAAAATTTCTATTCTTTTCAAACTTGGGACTATATCTGATAATTCTTTTTGATACTTTTGTGCCTGCTCATATAATAAAAAATCAATGTCTTCCTCTTTTTTTAATGGCTTCCATTTATCGCCTCCACCATTTATTGTTAATATCCTCAAATTTTTACAAAGTTTTATATCTTCTAAAGTATCATACTTTCCTGGAAAACCTATATTCAATTCCTTTATAGCATATACATCTTTATATTTTACATTCTCTGGATTAACGTTTGGTCCAATTGTTCTGCTTATCTCATATGCCATGTTGGAGTCTTTAAATTTTACATGACGATTCATGTATATATATCCAAGTATCACCACGAATATTACCACAAGTATTACCAACATTATATATAGATTATTCTTTTTTTTATAAAAATTTTTTATCATACCACTATTCCCCCTCATTATAATTTTCAATCACATTAAAAATCAAAGGATCTCTATTCATTATTTTTATACTATTTAGAATAATATATATATCTTCATATTTTTTAGTTTTATTAAACCAAGACATATTTATCCCATCTTTAGGATATCCAATTTCAATCGCAAAATCTCTATGCTCTTTCATGTACTTATTATAGGATTCAACAATCTTTTTCGTTTCCGGTCCTGGATATAAATATATCTTACACGTCTCTGGATTTTCATTTACATCATTTGCAACACATATTAGTCCAAATTCATCAACAATCCAACCAATGTGATTGGCAAATTCACTCACCGATATTGTTTCCGCTGTTTCTAATTTACTCTCACTATTATCACAAATATCACAAACTGACGATATAATCCCAGACCCCGGGATTTTACCAATTAGCGAAGATGTTATCTGATTTACTACACTATCCGACAGCGTACCAAGCATATTTGTATTTTTATCAACTCCTGCATTTGCCCTTATGTACTTTATCCCTTTGTTCGCAAGATCATCCTGTCCTCCCTGATCAAATCCAGCAAATGAAGTGGTCATTACTTTTTTATTGTTGACTTCTCCTTCTATTATTGTTGGCTGTGAAAAATATGGATAATACACAGCAGTCAAATCTCCGGCTTTATTATTTTTAATATCAATAAGATTAGAATTTAACTCTTTTATAGTACCATCCAGCTTTATTTCTCTTACCATAACCAGGTCTTTATTTTTACCAAACTCTTTAAAAAAAGTATTATACTGTGCTGCTGTAGAAATCCATCTATTTCTTTCATCACTTTCTGATGTATATCCTATTGCAATCCATATTTGTGTAACCCTGTTTATAGCTGCAGATAACCCATTATATTTTTTATTTAAAGAGTACCAATACTTTTCTGTCTTTCCTTCAATACCATTATCAAAAACAACAGGATTTCTTTCTCCGTTCTTTGGTTTCTTAATCGTATAGCAATCTACCAGAATTTCCTCTAAAATGTCGGCATCACCATTTTTAATAATATATTCCGCAATCATATTGTATTCTTCATCTGATATGTCATCGGCATCTTTATCTAATATATTTTTCCAATTTACTCCTATTATATTCTCTGTTTCCTTTGGAAGCGAATTTATAAATCCATCTTTTGAAAAGTTATTCTCAAAATTCACATCTGAAATTGACTCTTTTAATTTATTAATTATAGTATCAAAATCTGTCATCCTATCATTAAAATCTCTAAATATTGTTGCATAAGTTTCATCAACATTAATTACATCCCTAAAAATATCATCAATCTTTTTTGCTGTATAATTCTCAAAATCTGATATATCTCTTAGATAGCTTTGAAAATTTGACAAATCATCTTCAAGTTCAAGCGAATTAAAAAAATTCGATATATTTAATGGTATATCGCTAAAAAAATCCAGTATCTCACCATCATCTGAAACTCCTGACTGCAACGCATCATAAGCCTCCTGTGTAAATTTTCTTATTCGTCCCATTTTATTTTACTTCTCCTTTTATCTGTTCAGCACATCTCTGGTCTGTATCTTCAAAATTACCATTTATTTTTACGATAAAATCAGCCGTTGCCTGTATAAGACCTTGTAAATCCGTCTTTACATTTTCAATTATCTTTTCTCCCTCTTGTATGGCAGTGTAGGCCATGCCTTCATCACCTTCCTGCTTACTTTTTGAAATATTAACTTCATTTATTTCATTTATCAATTCCTGTAAGTCGTTAACAGCTTCATCAATACCATTTCTATCAATTTGTAAAACATTGCTCATAACATATTCTCCTTAGTAAATTTCTCTGTCTGCCTCATCAATATCCTGTATAAATTTTTGCATATTGCTTTTATTGTTATCGCACAAAACTCCTGCTGTCTTAAATAGTAACATGCTTGCAGTGTCCGCAAAACTATATAATTTTTCGGCAGTAAGTCCTTTCATACTTCCATCATCTATAATCCCTTTTAATATTCCGATATATTTAATAATAATATCATCTATCTGTTTTCCCACCTCCATATATGCCTGTGAATACTCTCCTATATAATTATCATCAATAATAATTATATTTCTACTTCCCAAAGGATTCATAACTGCCACTATCCCAACCTCCTCAGTTCATACTTTAAGATTTGTCTTTTATACATTATTGAAGAAATCATGTCATATTTTTCTTCTAACATATTTTCATTATTAAGAATCTCTTTGTCCATCTGTTTCATCATATTCAATAATCTATTACTGTTAACATTATAACAATTGCCAGATACTCGATCGCTCATTCTTCCTACATATCTTTCAACTAGCTTAACATTCTGTATTAAACATGACATATTCTCTAATTTTATCTTTTTTTTCTGCCTTTTGATTTCATACTTATCGCATTCACTCTCAAAACGTTTTTGCGTGCACTTTTGATTTTTTATGATTTCTTCAAGATTTTCAGCCTGTGATCTGAGTTTAACTATATCATTGTCACAGGCAATTATACTTTTTCTTATTTCTTCTTTTCTTTTTTGTTCCATAACATCTCTCCCTTTCGCGCAAATTCATACATAATATATATGTTATCATTTGTATTGTTTAATTACAATAATACAATTTTACCATTTTCATCAACTTATTTTGTCCGATTTTCTTTCAGCTTCCTGCACTCCTTTTCTCTTGCAAATACAGGCCGCCTCCAAAGTCTTCGAAGCGGAAATCGTATGATACTGTCCTTTTCATCCTCGCCGCCTGTCAGCTCGCTGCCCACGAATGGCATCATGTATGGGTAACCACAGCTTTTGAGCTTTGCAAGATGCAAAAGTATCACCATCAGACTTATTAAAAATCCAAAGTATCCAAGCCATGCCGACATAATTATTACAGCGAATTTGAGTATCCTAAATGAAAATGCAAACTCCTCACTCGGTATGGCAAACGAGCAGAGTGCGGTGAATGCAACCAGGATGACCACTATAGGGCTCACTAAATTTGCATCCACTGCTGCCTGTCCGATTATGAGGCCTCCGACTATGCCTATCGTATTTCCCATGGCTCCGGGAAGTCTTATGCCGGCTTCGCGAAGCAGTTCAAAGGACAGCTCCATCATGAGCACCTCTATGAGCTGTGGAAACGGGCAGCCGAGTCTTGCTTCATAAAACGCCAGTATGAGTGGTGTCGGCAGTATCTGTGTATGAAAATTTGTGACCGCCAGATAAAGCCCCGGCAATGTAAATGACATAAAGGCTGCCACGTACCTTATCAATCTGGCAAAGCTTGCCGCTATCGTTCTGTTATAGTAATCATCTGCGGTTTTTAAAAAATTGTTCATGGTGGTTGGCAGTATTATTGCTATCGGTGAATTATCGCACAGCACCACCACCCTCCCCTCTAGGAGCGCATTTACCGCCACATCCGGCCGCTTTGTGGTCTGAAGCTGTGGGAACGGTGAATACCATTTTGCCTCAGCAAACTGTTCAAGAACTCCCGAGTCACCCACATGGTCTATCACATAGCTGTCCAGATTCTTTTCCACTTCCTCTACAAGCCCCGGTTTTACGAGGTCTCTCACATACAATATGTCCACATTGCTGTGTCCGCGAAGCCCCTTTTTCACCTCTTTACACTTTAAGCGAGTGCTCCTTAACCTGCGCCTGATAAGTGCAGTATTTATCTTTATTGAATCAGCAAAGCCCTCATTTGAGCCTCTTATGACCTTTTCCGAATCAATCTCCTGAATTGACATGGCGGGATATCCCTTGTCTGGAAGCTTGAAGGCATCCGGATAGCCATCCACAAAAAAAATCACGTCTCCTGTCAGCATCATCTGGGCTGCCTCATTAACCGTGTGCAGATGTGCAAATTCGGATAGAGCTGCCTGATTTTTGTCAAGTACTTCCTTAACCTGATCCCGGTCTATCCCTTCAAGGTATGATGTAAATCGTCCAAACGCACTGTTATTGATACCGGAGCCTGCACATGTCACCTCAATATATGCAACAAAACACTTTATGGAAGCATCACGCCCCAGATACATCTCCTGCATCTTGATATCTGAGCAGTCAGAATATATCTGCCTGAAGCTTTTTATGTTCTCATCTATGTTTGTGGTCATCTTTAACTCTCCTATATACCCAATAAATCCCGTAAAATTTAAAATCCCTGATATAGTATGACCATACAAGCCCGCAAATATCCCTGATTACTTATTTTTTGCTATTATCTAAGCCACTAACTAAGCCACTAAAAAAAGGCCGCCGTTCACACGTCAGTGCAACCGGCAGCCCCTGGTTTTGTTATATTATTTTGTATTTTATTATCTTTGTCTGCTATAATCTTGTTATATTTCTGTTTTATTTCTTCTCTTCATCCTGCTTTTGTATCACAGCCTTCACAGCAACCGCCTGATTGGCCACATGCGTATGCATTTCTGTAGTCACAAGCTCCATATTTCTTGCCTCAAGCGCCCTGTAGATGGCATCATGCTCCTTCACAAGCATCGGATAATTCTTTGGGTCCTTCAAATACTCCACTCTGTAGCGGTACATCTGCTCACGGATATTGTTCATCATAGATACAAGCTTCGCATTGTTTGTTGCCTCATAGATAGCATCGTGAAACTTCACATCCTCCTCAGCTATCTTTTTCACATCTCCTGAATCCATGCTCCTCTTAAACTCGTCCTTTATGGTTTTTAGATTCGCAAGCTGCTCATCACTGATTTTCTTACAGGCTATTTTGGCTGCAAGCTCATCAAGAGCCTCTCTCACCTCAAGCACATCCTCCATATCCTTGAGAGTCATCTTGGCAACCTCTGCGCCCTTTCTCGGCATTGTGACTGCAAGCCCCTCCTGCTCAAGCATTCTGATTGCTTCACGTATAGGTGTACGGCTGACTCCAAGCTTTGACGCAAGCTGCAGCTCCATAAGTCTCTCTCCCGGCTTGAGCTCACCCTTTAAAATTGCCTCACGAAGTGTGTTAAACACCACATCACGCAGTGGCAGATATGCATCCATATTTAAAGTTAAATTATCAGTCATCAAACTTCTCCTATCTCTTGTATTATAATTCTCACATATAAGAAAAAAGTAACTATAAAGCACCCGCTGTGCTATCCGGATATCACGTTATTTGCGATTATTGTATACAGATGTCAGATACACCTGTCTGGCAAGATGTGAGCTTCTCATGGCTTTGTACGCTTTCTTTGCAGTATCTTCATCGTCAAACAGTCCAAAAACCGTCGGACCACTACCGCTCATCATGGCTCCTACCGCGCCATTTGAAAGCATATGCTTCTTTATCTCATCTATCACCGGATAGTTTGGTATGGTCACAGTCTCTAAGACATTTCCCATATGTGCTGCGATATCATGCAGATTCTTAGCCTTTATATCATCTATCAGGCGGTCTATATCCGGATGAATAGTCGTATCATCAAGCTTCAGATTCTGGTACACAAATTTTGTGGATACCGAGATGGACGGCTTTGCAATAAGCACCGGACACTTTACCATTGGAGGAAGAGGACTAAGCGCCTCTCCTATGCCCTCGGCCAGCGCCGTGCCTCTCATAATACAGTATGGTACATCCGCCCCTATCTGCACACCTCTTTCCATAAGCTCTCTCTTTGTCAGTCCCAGTGAAAAAAGCCTGTTTACACCTATAAGCATAGCCGCCGCATCAGTACTGCCCCCCGCCATCCCTGCTGCAACAGGAATACGCTTGTCCAGCTTCACTGATACACCGTCAGTTATAGAAAACTCATCCATCAGAAGCTTTGCAGCCTTGTATATGAGATTGTTCTCGTTTACAGGGAGAAAAGACAGATTGGTCTGTATCTGTATGCCAGGCTCCTTTGTCCTTTTGATATCAAGCCTGTCATACAGATGAATGGTCTGCATAATCATACGGACCTCATGATATCCGTCCTCTCTGCGCCTCACAACATCGAGCCCCAGATTAATCTTGGCTAATGCTTTTAATGAAATATCGTTATTACTACCCATATTGTATTACCTCTGTTTTTTGTATACAAGGATTATAACACACCCTGCCAAAAAGAGCAAATTTAAATATTCTCATTTAATTGTTCATTTTCATTACTTTTCAGATTTTCCACGTATCGCACAAAAAACTATGTTCACATAGTACATGTTTACTAGATTTAAAAAGTAACCCTCTAACGCACAACAACAAAAAGCCTCACAGCATATCCATAATGCTTGTGGGGCTTTTTGTTAAAAAGTTTTTCTAAACTCGTATGTACAATTTTTCTATTTCTTTTCCAATATAAATTTGCTAATCAGCTCGTTCATTGTCTCCGCCTGTGCTGAAAGCTCCTCACTTGTTGCTGATGTTTCCTCTGCATTTGCTGAGTTTGACTGTACAACATCTGATATCTGATTAATGCCAGCCTCTGCCTGCTCCATAGCCTTTGCCTGCTCCTCTGCAATCTCGCTGAGTTTTTGAGAAGAATCTGCAACTTCCTTCATACCATTGATAACCTTTGCAATAGAAGTACTTACGCGCTCTGCAGCTTCATTACCCTCGTTAGATACCGCAATGGCACTCTCTATAAGCTGACGTGTGTCAACTGCAGCCTTGGCACTCTGCTCTGAAAGACTTCTGATTTGTCCCGCAACAACTGCGAATCCTTTACCTGCCTCACCTGCACGCGCTGCCTCGATAGCTGCATTGAGTGAAAGAAGGTTTGTCTGACTGGCAATATCCTCAATCTCAGAAATGATATTCTCAATCTGCTTAGATGTATCATTGATGCGTCCGATAACATCAACCATGCCCAGCATCTCTGTATGGCTGTGATCTGCTTCCTCAGCATACTCCTGTGCAATCCTGTATGTATCATTGAGCTTCTCAGATGTTTTCTCAACACCGCCTGTGATATCTGCAAATGTAGCCTGAAGCTCCTCAATGGCTGCTGACTGGTCCATAGCACCTTCTGCCATTTCCTGTGATGCCTGAGCAAGGTTGTTAGAACCTGCTGTAACAAGTGATGATATCTCGTTGATATGTGACATAACATCATTCATCTGTGTCTTCATCTGACGCATTGCCATGAGAAGTCCAATAAAATCTCCGGTATATTTATCTTCCATGTCTGATGAAACTGTATAATCTCCTTCTGCCATCTTTCCAAGAAGCTTGTCAGAGTCAGATATGATAGTCTTAAGGTCTGCTGCCATGTTTTTCGCAACCCCTACCATATCAGCAATTTCATCTTGTGAATCAACTGCCGGGAATGGAGCCTCAAGATCACCCTGTGCAAATGTACGTAATCTCTGTTTTAACTCATCGAGTGGTTTAGAAATACCAACTGCAACTTCGTCCCCGATTTTCATCGAGATAAAATATGAACTGACAATGATAACAATAACAATACCAAATACGGCATATGATACTAATGATAATCTCTTGCTTAAATTATCTCCATCTGTTACCTTTGTATCCATAAGGGCAACAAGCTGCTGATATATATCATCATATGCAGGTGCAAGCTCTGCTACTGCTCTCTCCTCGGCCTCCTTCTGTGTCTCAGGATCTGTAGCATTCCTACCTAACTGTCCGATTTCATCATCGAGACTCCAGTATGAGTCGAGCTTACTGTTTATATCATCATATATAGCCTGCTCCTCATCTGTCTTTATAGAGCTTTGCAGCTCTTTCCAGTATTTTTGAAATGATTCCTTTTTAGAATCATGTGTATCAGACATCTTACTTAATGTGTCAGAAGCTGTATAACCGATAAGAGCTCGTGTAGCGCTTCGTGTCTCTGAGAAGGTTACCATAACCTTTCCTATATCTCCCTGTGAAAATCCGTAAAAGGTTAGTGCGCTGGAATATCTCATTGATACAAGAATCATAAGAATACCCGCGATAACCCCCGATGCCGATGCTACAAATGTAGTCAGTCTGAAGCCTTTCTTTAAACGATTTTTGATGCTAAGTGCTTTCCACTTTGACATGTCTAATTTCATGATATTTCCTCCACATGAATAATGATACTTATATACTATTCTTCTATTATACACCTCTCAAAAAAATATACAAGCGCTAAAAAGGTGACTGCACGCTGCGTGCAGCCCCCTTTTCATAATTCATAAATCAGATTTCTTATATAATATTCGTTCCATCACGACACTTTTACATACACATCCGGCTTCTAGCCCTGTACCTGTGTGTCCTCTGTGCCATTCTTCCAGTCATCAAACTTCTTGACTACGGCATCATAAGTATCCTGGCAAATTGATGGCAGCTTGTCTCCCCAGGCTCCTGTTGCCTGTGAAAAGCCCTTCTTGAATGCATTCAAAAGCTCATCAGCCTTGTCCTTGTCGCCTCCCGACAGTGCCTTTGCAAAGTCAAGAATACGGTCTGAGGTCTTCTCAACTCCCCAGTATCCATCCTCTGCGATGTCCTTTTTGGCCTGCGCTATTGTGTCTGCATCTACAGTCAGATTCTCAAACAGACTCTTTAAGCCCTGTGACTTATCCCAGGTTGAAGCCTGTCCTGTCATGGACTTTCTGACGATCTCGATAAGCTGCTGCTGTCTGGCGTTGGCATCATCCTTAAGTGCCTGTACCAGTGCATCTCTGTCTGCCTTGCTCATCTTCTGGTTTACTGTGCTCTTTGCAGTATCCTTTGAATCATCCTTGCTGTCTGATTTCTCATATACAGCTGCCTCCTCGCTGAAGCCTGCAGTCTTTGCATCCGACTTATCCGTCTTTGCATCCTGCTTCTTTGAAGCGGTATTAGTATTCTTTGTCTGCGCCTCGTCCTTTGCTGTGACACTCTGCGCCGCTACTGCTGAAACTACACTTGAAATAGCATCTAACATCTCTCATCCCTCCCTGGTAATGTGCGTGCGGGAATCCTTTCCCGCTATACTATTATCAACCTGTATAGCGTCTGATATAGCTAAACAGTTTATCTCTTATACTGTGTATCGGCTGTTTTGCGTCTGTTGCTTATAGCTTTAGCCGTTATTTTTTCAGCTTTCTGCCAAATATAAATGTCGAAAAATATATTACCGATGCAATAATCACTATCATCGGGCCTGTTGCCACATTGGTGTAGTATGACACTGCGAGGCCGACTATACCGGAAAATACTGAAAATATCACTGAAAAGAAATGATACTCACGCATATTTTCCGAAATATTCCTTGATGAAGCCGCCGGTAATATAAGCAGAGCATTTATTATAAGTATACCTATCCACTTGATTGATAGCATAACTATGAGTGCTACAAGCACCGCAAACAGATTATCCAGAAGACGCACATGGATACCCTTGCTTTTTGCCACGCTTCTGTGTATACATATGGCGTTGAGCTTATTGAAGCAAAACACCCAGAACACTATCGTGACCACAAAAATCACAATTAAATAAACTATCTCAGTCTTTGTGATGCTTAGCACATCGCCCACCAGTATACTTGAGTATTTGCTGAAATTGCCACCCTTTGACAGTATCGCAAGACCTATCGCCACAGAGCACGATGAAAATACCGATATAATGGTATCTGTCGATGCAGTGTTCAGACTGCCTATCTTATTTAAAAGAAGTGCAAACACTATCGCAAATATCACCATGGCAAGCGAGGTGTCTGCCATGCCGCATACCACTCCGACAGCGATTCCGGTAAGTGCTGAATGTCCGAGTGCATCTGAAAAGTATGCCATCTTTTTGTTTACAATCATGGTTCCCATTATGCCAAAAAGCGGTGTGATGATGAGCACAGCGATAAGGGCATTTCTCATGAAATCATATTGAAGCCAGGAGGTTATATTCATTTGTGCTCCTCCTCTCTCACCCAGGATTCCTCTCCTGTGTAAAAAATTCTCTCAAATTCCCTGCTCTCGAATACTTCCTTCACAGTCCCCTGCTTTGCAACGGTCTTATCAAGCAGCACAACATGGTCTGCGTACTTTGCCACATAGTCCAAATCATGTGATATCAGTATGATTGCAAGGTCATAGTGAGTCTTTAAATAATCCATGGTCTTATAGAAAAGCTCCATGCCGTTTTGGTCTATTCCGGACACCGGCTCATCCAACAGCAGCAGGTTCGGCTCGTCCATTATTGCCATGGAAAGAAGCACTCTCTGCAGCTGTCCTCCTGAGAGGTTGCACACCTGCTTGTCGATGAGCTCCTCAGCCTCAAATACCTCGAGTGTCTCCCTTATCTTTGCCTCTATCTTTTTGCTCTTTGGCAAAAAAACAGGATAATTGTACTGATAGCTTGCTATGAGGTCATACACGCTGACCGGTGTATTTTTCTCGATATTGACAGACTGCGGCACATAGCCGATTTTAAGCTTAGCCATATGTCCGTCCTTAGTATCCTTGAACTCAATCGTACCGGTGTGAGGTATCTCGCCCAGTATCGCCTTTATGAGTGTAGATTTTCCGGCACCGTTTTGGCCTATTATGACATTGAAGGAGCCACAGTGTATGTGCATATTTACATCCTCAAGCACTGTCTGCTCTCCGAAGCTCACTCCAAGGTTATTTATTTTTATGCAATGAAAGCCACATGGCTGTATTATTTTCCGCATATTTTCTCCAATTTTATTTAGTAAATGCCTCTTTGATAAGCTCTATATTGTGCTCCATACCATCAAGATAGCTGTCCTTGTCGTACTCTCCCCTGTTGAGAGGGTCGATATAAATCACATGCACATCTGTCTCACGCGATACGGTATCTCCCATGCTCTTTCCGTAGAGCTCCTCAGCGAGTATTACCGACACTCCGTCATCCTTTATGGCACTTATTACCTGCTTTATCTCACCTGCGCTGACTGAGCGCTCCTCGTCAAGGTCTAACAGATAGCATGCATTCATGGAAAAATCATCAGCTACATACGCATAGGCCTCATGGAATATGATGATATTCTGTCCATTGGTAAGACTCTTTATGCTATTTATCTTTTCTTCAAGCACTGCAAGCTTTGCATCATATGCTTTTGCATTTGCATAATATTCATCAGCATGCTTTGCATCCTTTTCGGCAAGCCGGGATGCGATTGTCTGAACCATGGTGCGGTAACGCGGCACGCTCATCCATGCATGGGCATTCTCATCACCATGGTCATGATCGTGCGCGCTATCTGATTCTGCGTCTGCTTCGTGGTCATGGTCGTGGTCACTGTCTGCATCATCCTCAGAAAGAAGTGCCACATCCTCACAGGCCTCAACCACATCAAGCTTCGGATACGCCTTTGCCACATCAGACATAAACGACTCTATACCGCCTCCGTTTATTACAAAAACATCGGCAGTGGATAAAAGCTTCATATCCTCCGGTGTGAGCTGGAAATCGTGCAGACAACCGGTCTGTGGCTCGCTTAAGTTTTCGAGTCTCACGCCTTCCACACCATCCACTATGTTTAAAGTGGCAATGTACATAGGATAGAAGGATGTCACGACTGTAAGCATATCATCAGCTTCGTCTGTATTTTTTGTATTGCCCGAAGCATTTGATGCTCCACCGGCAGCGCCTTTCATACCTGCTGTGTGCTCATATGCCATTACCGCAAGCGTACACACTATCAATATACACAAAAACATAATGCCTACAAATTTGCATTTATTCTTCATATATTAAATATTCGCCTTTCTTTCTATAACTTTATTTCTTTTTATGATTATTAACGCTTTTTTTGCTCTTGGCCTTATCTCTGCGTTCTTTAGTCTTTTTGGCAACCGGCTTTCCGGTCTTCTTCCAGCGCTCCTTTTTGTGTGGCTGGGATGCAGCGGCTCTTTTTGCAGCTGATTTTGCCTCGCGCTTTGCTTCTTCCTCCTGTTTCATGGCAAGAAGCGTCTCCTCGTCAAACACGAGTGAATCTATGAGATTCCAGATTTCGTCCCTGCCTTCCTTTGACATGGACGAAAACGGTATAACTACCGTGCCCGGCTTCACATGAAGCACATCCTTGATAGTCTTTATGTGTGCGGCAATCTGGCTTTTTTTCAATTTATCAGATTTGGTTGCAATGATAATCGGTGCAAAGCCCTGGTTTACCATCCAGTCATACATCATGATATCATTGTCCGATGGCTCATGCCTTATATCTATTAAAAGAAACACTGCCTGAAGCTTTTTGGAGGTGTGAAGATAGTTTTCTATCATCTGTCCCCATTTAGCTTTTATCTCGATATTGGCATTGGCATAGCCATAGCCCGGCAGATCGACCAGATACATGGCGTCATTGACGTTATAAAAATTGATGGTCTGTGTCTTGCCGGGCTGTGAAGAGATCCTGGCAAGTGACTTTCTGTTCATGAGTGCGTTGATCAGTGACGACTTGCCTACATTTGACTTGCCGGCGAATGCCACTTCATTATACTCATTGTCAGGGATTGTGCTTGTAATTCCGCAAACTGTCTCTAAATTAACACTTTTAATTACCATAATCTCTTCCTCATTCTTATTTTACAAATGCTATCTTCTCCACCTGTGAAAATCTCTCCACCGGCACGATTTCCATGCCGTCTGTTATTTCTTTTGAAATCTCCTCCAGATCCTTTTCATTATCCTTTGGAATACATACTGTTTTTATTCCGATTACTTTGGCCGCAAGCAGTTTTTCCTTGAGTCCTCCTATCGGAAGCACCCTGCCGCGCAGTGTTATCTCACCTGTCATGGCTACATCTGCCCTGACAGCTCTGTCTGTAATAGCCGAGAGCATGGCTGTCGCCATAGTGATGCCTGCGGATGGTCCGTCCTTTGGCACTGCGCCCTCCGGGATATGTATATGGATGTCATGCTTCGTATAAAACTCTGCATCAATGCCATATTCTTCGCTTATTGAGCGCACATAGCTAAGTGCCGCCTGTGCCGACTCCTTCATCACGTCGCCTAGCTTACCGGTGAGCACGAGCTCACCCTTGCCCGGCAGCACATTCACCTCAACCTCGAGTGTGACTCCGCCCACGCTGGTCCATGCGAGTCCTCTTACGATTCCCACCTCAGCGTGATCATTTTTCTTCTCCGGACTGTACTTCGGATTGCCCAGATACGTCTTAAGATTGGTCTTTGTAACCTTTACAGCAGCTTCGCTGTCCTTGAAGATTTCCCTGGCAGCCTTGCGGCACAGCTTGCCGATAGTCCTCTCAAGGCTTCTGACTCCGGCCTCTCTGGTGTACAGCCTGATGATATCCTTTAAAGCACCATCTGTTATCGTAAGCTGTTCCTTTTTAATTCCGTTTTTGCTCTTTTGCTTCTCAATTAGGTGTTCCTTTGCTATGTGAAATTTCTCATTTTCAGTGTAGCTTGACACCTCGATAAGCTCCATCCTGTCAAGAAGCGGCTTTGGAATGCCTGAAACCTCATTTGCAGTTGCAATAAAAAGCACCTCCGACAAATCTACAGGCATCTCGATGTAATGATCCCTGAATCTGCAGTTCTGCTCACTGTCAAGCACCTCGAGAAGAGCGGCTGATGTGTCACCCTTGTAGTCACTTGACACCTTATCTATCTCATCCAACAGCATGAGAGGATTTGAAACGCCGGCCTGTCTTAAGCCATTTACTATACGGCCCGGCATAGCGCCGATATATGTCTTTCTGTGTCCACGGATTTCTGCCTCATCGCGCACGCCACCAAGAGAAATACGCACATATTTCTTCTCCAGTGCAGACGCAATTGAACGGGCTATGCTTGTCTTTCCTGTTCCCGGAGGACCTACAAGACAAATTATAGGACTCTCTCCCTTGCTTGTCAGATTTCTGACTGCCAGAAACTCAAGTATTCTCTCCTTGACATCCTTTAATCCGTAGTGATCATCATCGAGCACCTGTGCTGCATGGTCAAGATCCTTGTTATCCACAGACATCTTGTTCCACGGAAGCTCAAGTACAGTCTCTATATAGCCTCTCTCAACTGTGCTCTCTGATGAGCTGCTGCTCATATTTCTAAAGCGCTTTATCTCTTTTTTCGTCTTTTCCTTTACGTAGTCAGGCGCATCTAACTCAGATAGTTTTTTCTCATATTCATCAGCCTCCGAGTCAGCATTCTCGCCCAGCTCCTCACGTATCACACCAAGCTGTTCACGAAGCACATACTCCTTCTGATGCTTATCCACACGAACCTTTACTTTTTTCTGAAGCTCATTCTTTATGGAAATAACCTCCACCTGGGAGAGAAGTAATGATACTATAACCTGATATCTGTCATTGATATCCTCTGCCTCAAGCACCTGCTGCTTAAGCTCATATGACACCGGCAGATTGTTGGTTACATAATCAATGAGCTTTTCAAGATCCTCATACTGATCTATCTGTCTGATAAGCTCCTTGCTGATTTTGCCGACGACTGCCGCATATCTGTGAAAAGCCTCTCTGACTCCGAGAAGCATGGCTTCCCTGAGATCATCCGGCAGGCTGTCTGCATTACTATCACAATAACAGATTTCTGCCTCAAGGTACTTCTCATTACCGGTAAAGCCAAGCAATGCTGCCCGGCTTATTCCATCTACAAGTATTCTCACAACATCATTCTGTAATCTGACAACCTGCTTTATGTCAGCAACAATACCCATCTGATAGAGGTCTTCCTGAGTCGGGTCCTCACTGTCCACATTCCTTTGTGTGACAAGATAAATCTTTTGATCCTGCTCCATAGCCTCCTCGACAGCACGAAGGGAGCGCTCTCTGCTGATGTCGAAATGGGCAATCATCCCCGGCAGAATAGTAAGCCCTCTCAGCGCTACTGCAGGCATATTCATAATCTGTTCTTCCACTTATATCTCCTGTATTATTACACAGCCATGCATAACAAACCGCTGTGCAATTTATATTATCCGATGCTGTATCTTTTGTAAAATACCGCCATGTACTTATGATGCCGCTTTTTCCTCGATATATGCCTCCGGCACACACTCACCATCTAGCTTTAAGTTTTCCTCAACTGTATCCTTGTCGATTACGCACTTGCTGATGCTCTTGTCTGACGGTATACGATACATAAGGTCAAGCATAACAGCCTCCATGATGGCACGAAGTCCTCTGGCTCCTGTCTTTCTCTCAAGTGCCTTGTCAGCGATGGCATTTACTGCATCGTCTGTGAACTCAAGACCTACTCCGTCAAGCTCAAAAAGCTTGGTGTACTGCTTGATAAGCGAGTTCTTAGGCTCCTTAAGTATACGGATAAGTGCATCCCTGTCGAGTGCCTCGAGAGAAACGGTAATAGGTACACGTCCGATAAACTCAGGAATCAATCCAAACTTTACAAAATCCTGTGGAAGTGCATGCTTAAACGCCTCTCCTACATTGAGCTCTGTCTTTGACTTTACGTCTGAATTGAAGCCTATAGATGATGTATCCATACGGCTGTCGATAATTTTTTCCAGACCATCAAATGCTCCACCGCAGATAAAAAGTATATTAGTAGTATCAATAGGAATAAGCTCCTGCTGCGGATGCTTTCTTCCGCCCTGTGGCGGTACAGATGCCTCTGTGCCCTCAAGAATCTTTAAAAGAGCCTGCTGTACACCCTCGCCTGACACATCTCTGGTGATTGAGACATTCTCTGATTTCTTTGTAATTTTATCTATCTCATCTATATATATTATTCCTCTTTCAGCTTTTTCTATATCAAAATCAGCTTGTTGTATTCCTGATGTTATTGTTTTTCCTGCTAGTCCTGCATCTACTAAAATTCCCGTATCTTTATAAGTTACAACATGGCAATTCCCACTACTTCCACTTCCAATTGAACAATATTTTAACACCTTACCGCTCCTCTCTATCTTAACTTCTACATAATATTATACCAAAAAAATAGAGTGTGAGACGTTTTTCCACACCCTATTTAAAGATTACCTCATTATTTATATCTTAAACATTATATATATCTTAACTACATTTATCAACTATCTTATTTATATCAACCCCTTTATCCTTCCATAATTTCATAAATTGTTCTCCATTAACATTTTGGAACATATAACTCTGACAGTATTCTTGTAATGTTTCAAAAAATATTTTATCTCCGACTTCTTTTCTTATTT